>UOFW01000142.1_pt1 | contig 16991 bp, 14 predicted proteins | sample 1989241 | NCBI WGS metagenome assembly UOFW01 (sample SAMEA4712195, study PRJEB27164) | hydrothermal vent metagenome | biome: marine basaltic hydrothermal vent biome; feature: marine hydrothermal vent; material: mineral | place: Pacific Ocean | collected 2011-06-14/2011-07-23 | depth 1719 m | reverse complement strand
CGATCGCCGCCTCGCCAGCGGCAACCGTCAGGATGAACATGGTAAATATCTGCCCCCCCATGTCATTCAGATAGGATGAGAATGCCACGAAATTGATATTGACCGCCAGTAGAATAAGCTCCACCGACATCAATATAACAATCACATTCTTTCTATTCATAAAAATGCCGAAGATGCCAATACTAAACAATATGGCCGCAACGGTCAGATAATGAGCAAGTCCAATTTCCATCATTTTTTTCCTACCCTAACCCTTGACCCGGTTTGACTTTTACAATGTCATAGGCATCCCCGCGCCGCCGCCTGACTTGATCATTAATATTTTGCTTTTTAACGCCGGGCCTTGCGCGGTGGGTCAAAACAATGGCCCCAATCATCGCCACCAGTAAAATCAGCCCTGCCATCTGAAACAGGAAGGCATATTTGGTATAGAGCAGGCTTCCTATAGCTTCGGTATTTGACATTTCACTCAACGCCGGGATTGCCGTTGCCGGATCAGTCGTAACAGGGCCAGACAGCCCCCAACCAAAGCCCACCAACAGCAATTCTGCAAGCAAGATCAAACCAATCAGACCGCCGATAGGCAGATATTTCTGAAAGCCTTTGCGCAGCTCGCTATAGTCAATATCCAGCATCATGACAACAAACATGAATAAAACCGCAACCGCGCCCACATAAACAATCACGAGTATCATCGCGATAAATTCTGCGCCGAGCAGAACGAATAATCCCGCAGAATTGAAAAAGGCCAATATGAGATATAATACCGAATGAACGGGATTACGGCTCGATATCACCATAATCGCGGAAAATACCGTGATGGTGGCAAAAAGATAAAAGCATAATGCATAAATCATATTTTTCGTCTAACCTCTCTTAACCTCTAGGGCCTTCTGGCTTACCTATAGGGTGCATCAAGTTTGATACTGGTGGCAATTTCCTGTTCCCACATATCCCCATTCTTTAGCAATTTCTCTTTATCATAGAAAAGCTCTTCACGGGTTTCTGTGGCAAATTCAAAATTCGGGCCTTCAACAATGGCTTCTACGGGGCAGGCTTCCTGACAATAGCCGCAATAAATACATTTGGTCATATCAATATCATAACGCGTTGTCCGCCGCGAACCATCATCGGCAACGGCGGCTTCGATCACGATCGCCTGCGCCGGGCAAATGGCCTCACATAATTTACAGGCAATGCAGCGTTCTTCGCCGTTGTCATAGCGGCGAAGGGCATGTTCGCCTCGAAAACGCGGGCTTAATGGCCCCTTTTCATAGGGATAATTAATGGTCGCTTTTGGCCGAAACATATAACGGAATGTCAGCCACATGGCTTTGACAAATTCGCTTAGCAAGAATGTTCGGGCGGCGTGTTTGAGGAGTGTCATATCATATTTCCTTTATGCCGGTATCTTGTCGGTTAACAACAAGAATAATCCGGTTAATACGACCCAAAGTAATGAAATCGGCAAAAATACTTTCCAGCCCAGACGCATCAGCTGATCATAGCGGTACCGCGGCACCGTCGCCTTGACCCACGCAAATACGAAGAACATGAAGAAAATCTTGCCAAAGAACCAAATCCAGCCCGGAATGAGATATAAAGGTTCCCAATCAAAAGGCGGCAACCATCCCCCGAGGAATAATATACTGGTCATGGCGCACATCAGGATAATATTGGCATATTCCCCAAGGAAGAAAAGCGCAAAGGCCATGGAGGAATATTCAACCTGATACCCCGCGACAATCTCGGCTTCGGCCTCAGGCAGGTCAAAGGGCGGCCGGTTGGTTTCGGCCAGAGCAGAGATGAAAAATATGATCATCATGGGAAACAGCGGCGTGAACCAATAGCCGTTAACGCCTAGAAAAACATCCTTTTGTGCCAGAATAATTTCGCTTAGATTCAGCGATCCTGCGCACATCAATACCGTCACCAGCACAAAACCCATGGACACTTCATAGGAGACCATCTGAGCCGAAGACCTAAGCGCACCAAGAAAAGCATAGCGCGAATTACTGGCCCAGCCGGACAGGATAATGCCATATACGCCAAGCGATGATATGGCAAATATATATAAGATACCCACATTCAGATCTGCCAGAACCATGCCCGCATCAAACGGAATAACCGCCCAGCCCACAAGGGCCAGAATGAAGGTTAGCGCGGGGGCCAGAAGAAATATAAATTTATTGGCACTGGCCGGAATGATGGTTTCTTTTAAGAAAAGTTTCAGGCCATCCGCGAAAGACTGCATCAAGCCCCAGGGACCCACCACATTGGGGCCGCGCCGCATCTGCATCGCCGCCCATACTTTACGGTCCATATAAACGCTCATGGCAACAACAAGCAACAACGGCAGAACGATCGCGAGAATACCGGCCACAATGCCCATAATTATGGCCAGCCACGGAACAAGCGTAACCCCAAAGCCCCATTGAAAAAATTCGACAAGTAAATCAGCCATTGGTTACCATTGCCTCCGCTTCAAATTTTGCGCCTTCGTAAGCCTGACGGCATTGTGCCATGACTTTGGACGATCTTGCGATCGGGTTGGTCTGATAAAAATCCTGAATCAGATTGGTGATCGGCGCATCGGATGCCTTGCCCGCAACGCCAAAAGACTCTGGCCAATCCTCGTTGGGAACAACATCGACATCGGCCAGATGCAGATAATCCGCCTGCATCTTCTCCCGAAGCTGCGCAATCGTGTCATAGGGCAGCGCGCTGCCCAGTTTTTCAGATAACGCCCGAAGAATTGTCCAGTCTTCCCGCGCTTCGCCGGGGCCGAAAATAACTCTTTGCGCTTTTTGCACGCGGCCTTCCATATTGATATAGCTGCCCGGCTTTTCCGTATAGGCAACACCCGGCAGAATCACATCAGCGTATTTCACGCCCTCATCGCCGTGGCTGCCCTGATAAATCACAAAAGCCTTCTCAAGGCGGCTCAAATCAATCTCATCGACGCCCAGATTAAAGACAAGCTTGATATCGCCTTTTTCCGCCCCGTCCAGGATCCCGTCCATGCCATTCTCGGACACAAGGCCCAAATCCATGGCCCCGACACGGCTTGCCGCATGGTGAAGGACGTTAAAGCCATTCCAGTCCGCGCTGATCATGCCATATTTATCGGCAATATCATGGGCGAGCTTCAAAATAGCCGCCCCGTCCTTATGGCTCACGGCACCGCCGCCCAAAATAATCATCGGTTTCTTCGCGGCTTTTAAAGCCTTGGCAAATTTACCCTTACCGGCCAGCAGATCTTCCAAAGACTTAACCGTATCCCCCAGATGTTGCACTGGGTAGGTCAGGTTTTCTACCGCTCCTACTGAGGCGATCACGCCGCGTTTGGCCAGATAGCGCAGGCGGATATTCAAAACGGCGGCTTCTTTGCGCGGGTTTGTGCCCACAAGAAGGCAGGCATCCGCCTCATCAATACCAGAAATACTGGTATTAAACAGATATCCCGCGCGATGCCGTCCGCCATATTTTGCGCCGTCCTGACGACATTCAAGGGCCACAGATCCCAATGCCTTCATCAATCCCTTAAGGGCATACATACTTTCCAGATCACATAAATCGCCAATAAGGCCCGCGATTTGATTGCCTTTCACGCCTTTAAGCTTCGCGGAGATAGCCTCAAAAGCTTCTTCCCATGAGGCCGGCTGCAATTTGCCGCCCTTACGAATATAAGGCTGATCAAGACGGTTATATTTCAAGCCATCAACAGCTTGGCGCGTTTTATCGGATATCCATTCCTCATTAACATCTTCGTGAACCCGCGGTAAAAACCGCATCACTTCCCGGCCCCGCGCATCAGCGCGGATGCTTGAGCCCATGGCATCGTGAACATCAATGGTTTCTGTGGATTTTAATTCCCAAGGCCGCGCAGAGAAAGCATAAGGCTTATTGGTCAAGGCCCCAACGGGACAAAGATCAACGATGTTTCCGGAAAGCTCCGAGGCAAAAGGCTGTTCCTGATAGGTGGTAATTTCCAGATGATCTCCGCGCCCGATACCGCCAAGGGCCGGAACGCCCGCGATTTCATCCGCAAACCGCACGCAGCGCGTACAATGAATGCAGCGCGTCATCACCGTTTTCACCAAGGGGCCAAAGTCATCTTTGGCAACAATTCGGCGAAAATCTTCGTAGCGGGCATCATCACCGCTATAAGCAATATACTGATCCTGAAGGTCACATTCGCCGCCCTGATCACACACAGGACAATCAAGCGGATGGTTCATCAGAGTAAATTCCAACACCCCTTCGCGGCCCCGTTTAACTTTATCGCTGTTGGTATGAATGATCATACCCTCGCCGGCTGGCATGGCACAGGACGCGATCAACTTCGGGGCCTTTTCCATTTCCACAAGGCACATCCGGCAATTGCCAGAGATGGACAGGCGTTCGTGAAAGCAAAAACGGGGGATTTCAATACCCGCAGCTTCGCAGGCCTGAAGGACAGTTGACCCGCCTTCGACCTCTACCTCTATTCCATCAATTTTAAGCGTTGGCATTATTTAAACTCCACACTTGTCTATATTCAAGCTGCATTTCGGCTCTTTTTATACGCTAATATACGGCGTTCCACTTCGGGCCGGAAATGACGGAACAGACCCTGTATGGGCCATGCCGCAGCATCTCCAAGCGCACAAATTGTATGCCCTTCAATTTTCTTTGTGACATCAAGCAGCAGGTCAATCTCGCTAAGTTCTGCCTCGCCGGTAACCATACGCGCCATAATCCGCGACATCCAGCCGGTGCCTTCGCGGCACGGCGTACATTGACCGCAGCTTTCATGATGATAAAAGGCCGCAAGCCGCGCGATGGCTCTGACAATATCCGTTGATTTATCCATGACAATCACCGCCGCCGTACCAAGCCCGGAGCCTTCGGCGCGCAGGCTGTCAAAATCCATCAATACGGTATCGCAAACATCTTTTGGCAACATATGAACAGATGAGCCGCCCGGAATGATCGCCAACAGGTTATCCCAGCCGCCGCGAACCCCGCCCGCATGCTTTTCGATAAGTTCCTTCAGCGGGATACCCATCTCTTCTTCAACATTGCAGGGTTTATTCACATGGCCGGAAATACAAAATAGCTTGGTGCCGGTATTATTCTCGCGGCCAAGACCCGCAAACCACGCGCCGCCGCGCCGCAAAATAGTTGGCGCAACCGCAATGGATTCCACATTATTCACCGTCGTCGGACAGCCATAAAGCCCGACATTGGCGGGGAAAGGCGGTTTCAGACGGGGCTGACCCTTTTTACCTTCGATGCTTTCAATCAGTGCTGTTTCTTCACCGCAGATATAGGCGCCCGCGCCCCTGTGGACATAAATATCAAATTTATATCCGGTGCCGCAGGCATTTTCCCCGATCAAGCCGGCCGCATAAGCTTCTTCGATTGCGGCGTCCAGAACATCCGCCTCATGAACAAATTCCCCGCGAATATAGATATAGGCCGCCTCTGCCCGCATACCGAAACCCGCCACAAGACATCCTTCGAGCAGCTTATGAGGATCATGGCGCATAATTTCCCGGTCCTTGCAGGTTCCCGGCTCGCCCTCGTCGGCATTGACCACCAGATAATGAGGCCGGCCATCTGATTCCCGGGGCATGAAGGACCATTTCAATCCGGTGGGAAAACCCGCGCCGCCCCGCCCGCGAAGGCCGGAAGACTTCATTTCATTGACAATCCAGTCAACGCCTTTTTCAATGATATCTTTGGTATTATCCCAGTCGCCGCGCTTTTTTGCCGCGTCCAATTTCCAGCTTTGATAACCATAAAGATTGGTAAAGATACGATCCTTATCTGCGAGCATCAGCTGTCACCTCCCTGCGTAGCACAAAATTCTTTCAAGGTGGTCGGGCCGCCTTCTGGTGCCGATTTATGGCGATCGGTCGTCTGCGGGCCGGGCACGATAATATCACCATTTTTTATGGCCTTGATGAATTTCCGGGTGCTGTCATTATCCAGATCTTCGTAATATTCTTTTTTATAGGCAATGACCGGCGCGTTAACGCATGCCCCCGCACATTCCACTTCCAGCAAGGTAAATTCACCGTCCGCAGTGGTTTCGCCAAAGCCAATGCCCAATTCATCCTTGCAGGCCGCGACAACATCGTCCGAACCCCGCAACCAGCAGGGCGTCGTGGTGCAGACCTCAATCACATGCTTGCCGACCGGTTTTTGACGGTACATCGTATAAAAAGTCACAACTTCTTGCACCCGGATATAGGGCATTTCCAGCATATCGGCGATATATTCCATCACCGGAACGGAAATCCAGCCGTTATTCTGCTCTTGCGCCTTTGTCAAAAGCGGCATCACGGCACTCTGCTTGCGGCTGGCCGGATATTTCGCCAACTGCCCCGCCGCCCACTTTAAATTTTCGGGCGTAAATTCGAAAGTTTCCGCGTTTCTTACACTGATGTTCATCGGTCAACCTCTCCGAAGACAATATCAAAAGAACCCATCAATGCCGGCACATCCGCCAGCATATGGCCCTTCGCTACATAATCCATCGCCTGCAAATGCGCAAAACCCGGCGCTCTGATTTTACAACGATAGGGCTTGTTACTACCGTCCGAGATCAGATAGACACCAAATTCCCCCTTCGGCGCCTCAACAGCGGCATAAACTTCGCCTTCCGGGACTTTAAAGCCTTCGGTATAAAGCTTGAAATGCTGGATCAAGGCTTCCATAGATGTTTTGATCTTGTCGCGCCTTGGCGGCGTTACGGTATGATCCGCAGAAAGCACATCACCCTTAGGCATTTTTTCGATACACTGACGAATGATCCGTATGCTTTGATACATTTCCTCAATGCGCAGGACAAACCGATCATAACAGTCTCCGTTTCTGCCGACAACCACATCGAAATCCATGTCATTATAGACATCATAGGGCTGCGCCTTACGCAAATCCCATGGCACACCAGACCCCCGAAGCATGGCACCGGTAAAGCCCAAAGCATAACATTCCTCGACCGATACCTTGCCAATATCCACATTACGCTGTTTAAAGATACGATTTTCCGTCACCAACGTTTCAATATCATCCATGGTTTTCGGGAAATTATCACACCAGCGCAGAATATCATCACAAAGCCCCTCGGGCAGATCCTGATGAACGCCGCCGGGCCGGAAATAATTTGCATGAAGTCTGGCCCCGCTGACCCGCTCATAAAATTCCATGAGCAGTTCGCGCTCCTCAAACCCCCAGAGAATAGGGGTCAAGGCGCCAACATCCATGCCGTGCGCTGTCACATTCATAATATGGTTCAATATGCGGCCAATCTCGCAATATAAAACTCGAATATATTGCCCGCGTTCGGGCACTTCCAATCCAAGCAGTTTTTCAATCGCGAGGCAAAAAGCATGCTCCTGATTCATCGGGGACACATAATCCAGCCGATCGAAATAGGGAATCGCCTGAAGATATGTTTTATGCTCGATCAGCTTTTCCGTTCCCCGGTGCAGCAGACCGATATGCGGGTCGGCCCGTTCCACGATCTCGCCATCAAGCTCCAAGATCAGGCGCAGCACACCATGGGCCGCAGGATGCTGGGGTCCAAAGTTAATATTGTAGTTTTTAATATCTACTTCAGCCATAGGTTAACTTCCCTGCCCTTCTTTATCCGCCTTTTCATCAGCTTTCTCATCAGTTTTTTCATTGCTGGGCAGAATATATTTAGCCCCCTCCCAGGGACTCATAAAATCAAAATCACGGAATTCCTGCTGTAATTTAACAGGCTCATACACCACGCGCCGTTCTTCTTCGCTGTAACGAAGCTCAACATAGCCTGTCAGCGGGAAATCCTTTCTCTGGGGATGGCCCTGAAAACCATAATCTGTCAGAAGCCTCCGCAGATCCGGATGCCCGTCAAACATGACGCCATACATGTCCCAGACCTCACGCTCATACCAATTGGCAGCGGGATAGACCTGAACAACAGAAGGCACCGGAACCTCATCATCTGCCTGCACCTTGATCCTAAGCCGGACATTATGTTTTAAACTCAACAGATGATAAACAACATCGAATCGTCTGGTGCGTTCAGGATAATCAACACCGCAAATATCGCTAAGCTGAACAAATTTATAATTAGCCTCATCACGCAAATACGTCAGAATGGTCACAATTTTGTCTGCGCGAGCATTCAAAGTCAGCTCATCAAAAACAACGTCGTAGCTATGTATTTCATTTTCAAGGGCGCTGGCAATCGCCTGCCCCATATCTTTGAGTGTGTCCAGATTGCTCATTTATTTCATTCCTTACCTGTCCAAAGCTGTGGTTCGGCGAATTTTCTTTTGAAGCTGAAGAATACCATAGACCAGCGCTTCTGCCGTAGGAGGACAACCGGGAACATAAATATCAACAGGAACAATCCTGTCGCAGCCCCGCACAACAGAATAAGAATAATGATAATAGCCGCCGCCATTGGCGCAGCTTCCCATGGAAATCACGTAGCGCGGCTCTGCCATCTGGTCATAAACCTTCCGCAAAGCGGGGGCCATTTTATTGGTCAGGGTTCCCGCCACAATCATCACATCAGATTGACGTGGGGAGGCCCGCGGGGCAAAACCCATCCGTTCCACGTCATAACGCGGCATACTGGAATGCATCATCTCAACAGCGCAGCAGGCCAGCCCAAAGGTCATCCACCATAAGGATCCCGTCCGCGCCCAAGCGATAACATCATCAAGATTGGCAACGACAAAGCCCTTATCAGACAATTCATCGGAAAGCGTTTTAAAATAGGCACCCTGATCCGCACCAGAATTAGCAACGGGCGAATTTTCAGAAATTTTGCCGTCTGCATGGGGTAGCTTTACATCCATGACTTTACTCCCATTCCAAGGCCCCCTTTTTCCACTCATATATAAATCCAATGGTCAGCACGCCAAGAAAAATCATCATGGAGACGAAACCAAACAGGCCAATTTCCCCAAGTGATATGGCCCAAGGGAACAGAAAGGCGACCTCAAGATCAAATATAATAAAGAGAATGGCAACCAAATAGAACCGCACATCAAAAGGCTTGCGCGCACTATCGAATGCCTCAAATCCACATTCATAAGCCGAGAGCTTTTCCGTATCCGGCTTTTGCTCAACCAGCAACATGGGAAGCACGATGAAAACACAGGACAATATTATGGCAATGAAAAAGAAAATCAGAATGGGAAGATATTCGAGCAACAATTCATTCATCAGAGCATGGCCCCTTTTATATAAATTATCACATTACGCATTATCATAGGCAAAATTCGCAATGAAAGCATAGTCCCAACCCTCTTAAGTTCTGACGTAAATTCCAGTTCTATCCCAGTTCTATCTATGGCTCAACCACTTGTGACAAGACGATAAATGTACGATGGCCATACCCCATAAACATCACACAACACGTCCGCACGTCAAGGCTCGAACCCCTCCTAGGTTAATAGCCCGAAGTGAAGAAGAATACCAATGATTTTTTAGGAAAAAGACACAGCACAAATAAAAATGATATCCGCACGGAACGGATTGAACATCAGTTAAGTCATTAAATTCTATAAAAGCTAAAATTGAAATTTATAAAGAAAAATGGCGGGAGTGACGGGACTCGAACCCGCGACCTCTGGCGTGACAGGCCAGCGCTCTAACCAACTGAGCTACACCCCCCGAAGGTGTGAGACTGATTTAAGGCATTCACCCAATCCAGTCAAGTAACTTTTGTATAATTCGTCAAACCTAATCATACCAGATAAGTCACTGTATTATTTAAGAAAATGGTGGGCGATGAGAGACTCGAACTCCCGACATCTTCGGTGTAAACGAAGCGCTCTACCAACTGAGCTAATCGCCCCATTTCTTAAAGCACATGATGCGGTTAACAGCATGTGGATGCATGTCTACAGACTGTTTGGAGACATGTAAAGCATAAAAAAAGACGGTTAGTCATTTTTTTACTAACCGTCTTTTAAAAATTTATAAACTACTTGTTTACAGCGTCTTTTAGGCCTTTGCCGGCTTTAAATTTAGGCTGCTTTGAAGCCGGAATTTGGATTTTTTCACCTGTGCGAGGGTTACGTCCTTCGCTTGCTGCACGCTGTGCAACACTGAATGTTCCAAAGCCTACCAAGCGGACATCATCACCGGAAGACAAAGCATTCGTTATGGATGAAAAAACGCCATCCACTGCTGATGCTGCGTCTACTTTTGAAAGGTCAGCTGCGGCGGCTACGGCGGCGACTAGATCATTTTTGTTCACTATCTTCCCCTTATATCTAAGTTTCATTGAACTGGTTAAAAGTGAGTGCAGTCTAGCCGCGCTTTTTTGTTTCGTCAAAGGGAAAACCTCACAAAACTGCGGTTTTTAACACAAAGTTTGCTTGACATTGAATTTACACGATTTTCAACAACAAAAAAGCACCCCAAGTAAACCATAGGGTGCTTTTTTCTAGAGAATTTAAATTATTTTAGTGGCGTATAGATGTTCCAAAATCAGATTCGGACTGTTTTTTGGCAAGGTTTGCCGCAGCCTCTACCTCTTCAATCGTCAAAGGTACGAGCGATTCTACCAAGGCAATCTTCAGAACCTCATCCACTTTGCTGACGGGCACAATGTCAAGTCCCCGAATAACATTATCCGGAATATCAACCAAATCCTTAGCATTTTCCTCAGGGATCAAAACCGTTTTGATTCCGCTTCTGAGGGCAGCCAATAATTTTTCTTTTAAGCCGCCGATAGGCAGAACACGCCCGCGAAGACTAATTTCGCCGGTCATCGCCACGTCACGCTTGACAGATTTATGGGTTAAAACAGATACTATTGACGTAATCATACCAACGCCGGCCGAAGGGCCGTCTTTTGGGGTTGCCCCCTCGGGCAGATGAATATGTATGTCCGTTTTATCAAATATTGACGGCTGAATACCAAATTCCATGGCGCGTGAACGAACATAGCTCATGGCGGCCTGAATTGATTCTTTCATCACATCGCCCAATTTGCCGGTAATGGTAACTTTGCCTTTACCTGGTGATGTGATGGCCTCGATTTGCAGGATAACGCCGCCAACTTCTGTCCAAGCCAGCCCCGTTGTGACCCCGACCATATCCTTGTCTTCTAATTCGCCGTATTTAAAGCGTTTAACACCGGCATATTTTGCCAGATTCCTGCGGGTTACCTTTATCGAAGCGGTTTTGCCCAAGACAATTTCCTTAACGGCTTTACGCACCAGTTTTGCTATTTCACGCTCAAGGTTTCTCACGCCGGCTTCGCGGGTATAGCAACGGATTACCTCCATAAGGGCACCATCAGAAATCGACCATTCCTCAGCCTTGAGGCCGTGGTCAGACATCTGTTTTGATATCAGGTGCCGCTTGGCAATTTCGACTTTCTCGTCTTCTGTATAGCCCGACAGACTAATAACCTCCATCCGGTCCAGAAGCGGCTGCGGCATATTCAACGTATTGGCCGTTGTCACAAAAAGAACGTTGGACAGGTCGTAATCTACCTCCAGATAATGGTCGTTGAACTTGTTATTTTGTTCCGGATCGAGAACCTCCAGCAAGGCTGAAGAGGGATCCCCCCTAAAATCGGCCCCCATTTTGTCTATTTCATCAAGCAGGAACATAGGGTTGCTCGCTCCCGCCTTTTTCATGCTCTGGATCACTTTTCCCGGCATAGAGCCAATATAGGTCCGCCGATGTCCTCTGATCTCGGCCTCATCACGAACGCCGCCAACAGAAAAACGAACGAAATTCCGCCCCGTCGCCCGGGCAATGGATTTCCCAAGGGATGTCTTGCCCACACCGGGAGGGCCAACCAGACAGAGAATCGGGCCTTTAATTTTTTTGGTTCTTTTTTGAACTGCAAGATATTCCAATATCCGCTCTTTGACCTTTTCCAGCCCAAAATGATCCTCATTGAGGATTTTTTCAGCCGCAGCCAGATCCAATTTTGTCTTGCTGTTCTTATTCCAGGGAATTGACAGCATCCAATCAAGATAGTTACGTACCACGGTGGCTTCCGCCGACATCGGGCTCATACTCTTAAGCTTTTTAAGCTCAGCCATGGCTTTTTCACTGGCTTCTTTACTCAACTTGGTAGCTTTAATTCTATCTTCCAGCTCAGTGATTTCATCCTTGGCTTCATCCCCGTCACCCAGTTCCTTCTGGATGGCTTTCATCTGTTCATTAAGATAATATTCACGCTGGGTTTTTTCCATCTGGTTTTTCACACGATGGCGGATTTTCTTTTCCACCTGCATGACCCCGATTTCACCTTCCATGACACTGTAAATTTTCTCAAGGCGAGACAAAAGATCGAAATTTTCCAAAAGTTCCTGCTTGGCCGCGATGGTCAGCGATAAGTAAGAAGCCACCACGTCCGACAGCTTTTCTGGGTCTTCGATTTGACTAATCGACGCCTGTACTTCAGAAGGTATCTTTTTATTGAATTTGATATATTGTTCAAACTGCTTGATAACAGACCGGATCAACCCTTGTAATTCTTTGGACTGTTCCACAGTAGGCGTATCGACTTCTGCTTCGGCTTCAAAAAAATCTTCGTTATCAAGATAACGCGTAATTTTGGCGCGCGCCCCCCCTTCAACCAGGACCTTCACCGTGCCATCCGGCAGCTTTAAAAGCTGCATAACGGTGGCAATTGTACCGACGTCAAAAATATCATCCGGTTCAGGATCATCATCATTGGCATCTTTTTGTGACACAAGCAGGATTTTTTTGTCATTGGCCATGACATTCTCAAGGGCCTTGACAGATTTCTCCCTGCCGACAAACAGCGGGACGATCATATGTGGAAAAACCACGATATCTCTTAAAGGAAGCACGGGGTATGTGATGCTCATTGGTTCGTTCGTCCATTCGTTGACTGTTTGTTTTAATTTACTTCAATTTATTTGGGCATGGCAGGCTAAAAATTCAAGGGGGTTTACACATAAAATGTTGCGCCCCCATATCATAGCAATCGCCTTCAAGCCCGAATACCCCAACTGCCTTCTGAATGAAAATGAAATCAGACCCCTGCTACGGCGCCTGCTTCCCCTTTTGAATTTTTACTGTAGATATATAATGGTTGGGTTTTACCCTTGACCACATCTGCATTTACCATGACTTCTGCGACCCCTTCAAGGCCCGGCAGCTCGAACATGGTATCCAACAAAATATCTTCCATTATTGACCGCAAGCCCCGCGCGCCTGTTTTGCGAATAATCGCCTTTTTAGCGATCTCTGCCAAGGCATCATCCGTAAAGTTCAAATCAACTTCCTCCATGGAAAATAACCGTTGATATTGTTTGATCAAAGCATTTTTAGGGCGGCTGAGAATTTCTATGAGGGCGCCTTCGTCCAAATCCATCAACGTGGCAAGAACAGGCAATCGGCCCACAAATTCTGGAATCAAGCCAAAATGAAGCAAATCGGCTGGCTCCAGATCTGACAGGATTTCCCCGATTTTACGATCGTCATCCGGCGCGACATTGGCCCCAAACCCAATTGATTTCCCCTCCAGACGGTGGGCAATTATTTTATCCAGACCGGCAAAAGCTCCGCCGCAGATAAATAAAATATTTGTCGTATCAACCTGCAGGAATTCCTGTTGCGGGTGTTTGCGTCCGCCCTGCGGCGGCACGCTCGCCACGGTGCCTTCCATGATTTTAAGCAAGGCCTGCTGAACGCCTTCCCCGGATACATCCCGGGTAATAGATGGATTGTCCGATTTGCGGGTGATTTTATCCACCTCATCAATATAAACAATGCCGCGCTGGGCCTCTTCAACGTTATATTCAGCGGCCTGAAGTAATTTTAGAATAATATTTTCAACATCTTCACCTACATAACCGGCTTCGGTCAATGTGGTCGCATCAGCCATGGTGAAGGGCACATCCAATATGCGCGCCAATGTCTGCGCAAGAAGCGTTTTGCCGCAGCCCGTCGGGCCGAGCAACAGGATATTGGATTTCGCCAATTCCACATCATCACCTTCGGTGGCATGTTGCAACCTTTTGTAATGATTGTGAACCGCAACAGAAAGCACCTTTTTAGCCTGTGACTGACCAATGACATAATCATCCAAAACTTTGAGGATATCCGCAGGGGATGGCACCCCTTCACCAGATGTCGTCATTGACGTTTTATTCTCTTCACGGATAATATCCATGCAAAGTTCAACACATTCATCGCAAATAAAGACCGTTGGCCCTGCAATAAGCTTTTTCACTTCATGTTGGCTTTTACCGCAGAAAGAGCAATAGAGCGTATTTTTGCTTTCGCCAGACTTAGCTTTTGTCATAAGGTATCTATTCCTGTCAGTTCCCTTAATTTATCACTATGGTATGCTACTCTGACTAGGCAGCAAACCTCAATGGATTTCTTGCCAGAATATCATATTTTTTTGATCTTCCTAATCCTGTTGATCAAAAAACAGCCATAAGGGCATAATCTATTCGCCTAAATATCCTAATTTGAGCGTGAACTCATATTATTTTATATCGGCAACTTTACATGAGCTTATCAAAAAATTAGGAAATAATTGATTAACAAAAATGATTAATAACCAGAAAACTTCAGATTATGTTTCTTTTTTAGCCGCATCGGGCCGTTTATCAAAGACCTCGTCAATCAAACCAAATTTGATGGCTTCTGCTGGTGACATAAAGGTATCCCGCTCCAGAGCTTCCTCGATGACGGAAAGCTTTTTGCCTGTATGCTTGACATAAATAAGGTTCAACCGTTCCCGCAAAGCCAGAATTTCCCGTGCCTGAATTTCAATATCTGTCGCCTGCCCCTGCGCACCGCCCGAAGGCTGATGCACCATAATACGGGAATTTGGCAAGGAATACCGCTGTCCCGGCTCACCGGCGGCCAAAAGCAGTGATCCCATAGAACAGGCCTGCCCTATACAAATTGTGCTCACTTTATTACGGATATATTGCATGGTATCATATATTCCCAAACCAGCCGTCACAATTCCGCCCGGTGAGTTAATATAAAAAGCGATATCTTTTTTAGGGTTTTCTGCTTCCAGAAACAAAAGCTGTGCCGTTATAAGGCCCGCCACCTGATCATTGACCTGTCCGGTCAAAAAAATGATGTTTTCTTTAAGTAACCGGGAGAAAATATCAAAGGAGCGCTCTCCGCGACTCGTTTGTTCCACGACCATGGGAACCAATGTATTCATATATGTATCACGCAGATCGCTCATATCAGCCTCTCTATAATAAAGTTGGTTTAGGGCATATTATGTGAATAGCCTCACCAAAATCTTAATTTTTTCCAGAATTTTTCAAAGTTCCTCTGGCACCCTACTATTATTTTTTAGCTTTAACTTTCTTAGGAGCTGCCTTTTTAGGTTCTGCTTTCTTAGAGACCGGTTTTTTAGCATCAGTCTTTTTAGCGACAACTTTTTTTGCAGTCTTTTTAGCAGATTTTTTCTTTGCAGGCTTCTTTTGGGCCGTATCAGCAGAATTTTCAGCCTCAATGGCGGAAATTAATTCATCCCGAGAGACTTTCTTATCCTTAACGTCGGCCAATTCAACAATGAAATCCACCACTTTTTCTTCAAATAATGGCGCGCGAACTTGTGCCATGGCTTGCGGATTTTTCTGATAGAATTCAAAAACTTCCTTTTCCTGACCGGGATAGCGCTGGGCTTCCGTTGAAATCTGACGTGTCACTTCTTCTTGAGAAACCACAATATCATTTTTCTGGCCAATTTCGGCTAATAATAACCCAAGACGAACGCGGCGCACCGCAATAGCATGATATTCTTCTTTTACATCATCGCCAGGCTCTTCAATATCTTCCGGTTTGATCTCGGGATTGGTGACCAATTCTTCCCGATGAATATCCATTTTCAACTGCTGCCAGATTTGGTCAAATTCCAACGAAACCATACTTTCTGGCACCTCAAAGGATACTTTCTCTGCCAACAGATCAAGAAGCGAACGCTTCATTTTTGTCCGCGCCAAGCCCTGATTTTCTTTTTCAACCTGTTCTTTCACCAACGTCTTTAACGCGGCAAGATCTTCAAGGCCAAATTTTTTGGCCATTTCGTCATTGATTTCCACATCCGCAGGTACTTGAACTTCGTGAATTTTCACTTCGAAGACAGCATTTTTACCGGCAAGATTTTCGGCTTGATAATCGGCAGGGAAAGAAACCTCGACATTTTTCTCATCGCCGGCGCGCACGCCGACAAGCTGGCTTTCAAACCCCGGGATAAAGCTGTTAGAGCCCAGTTCCAACTGATGGCCTTCTGCCGCACCGCCGTCGAAAGCCACACCGTCTATTTTACCCAGAAAATCCATCAACACGGCATCACCATCTTGAGCTTTGCGGGTTTTGGCGGCTTTTTTAAAATTCTTCTGCTGAGCGGAAATCTTGGTGATCGCTTCCGTGACCTGAGCCTCATCGGCTTCGACAACCCAACGATCCAATTTTAATTTGGACAGATCCGGAATGTCGAATTCAGGTGTCATTTCGACGTCGATGGAATATTCAAGGTCTTTGCCTTCATCGAAAGAAATGACTTCTATTTTGGGCTGCATGGCCGGACGAACATTTTGTTCAGCCAAGGCTTCTTGAGAGGTCGTGTTAATGGTTTCTTCCAACACTTGGCCCAAAAGATTTTTGCCGTGCAGTTTTTTCAGCAGGGAGAGCGGCGCTTTGCCGGGGCGAAAACCGGGCATTTTTATCTGACCCTGAATTTTTTTCACTTCGGCATCAACTTTTAGATCAATATCGCTTGCGGAAATAATCACTTTAAATCCGCGTTTCAAACCTTCTGAACTTGTTTCCGTTACCTGCATGTTTGCTCTGCTTCTTCTCTGTTTTTCTCTGTTGTTTTTTTTGGGGGGGGACAAATAGGCCCGATCCCTGTTACGTATATTTTCCGGAATCATGTCCAGAAATCTAGAAGATAACCGATATCTTTCTGCTCTTTCAAGCGACGTAAAAGTGGTGCGGGTGGAGGGACTTGAACC
>UOFW01000038.1_pt1 | contig 17123 bp, 17 predicted proteins | sample 1989241 | NCBI WGS metagenome assembly UOFW01 (sample SAMEA4712195, study PRJEB27164) | hydrothermal vent metagenome | biome: marine basaltic hydrothermal vent biome; feature: marine hydrothermal vent; material: mineral | place: Pacific Ocean | collected 2011-06-14/2011-07-23 | depth 1719 m | reverse complement strand
GACAGGTTATTCTTTTCGGCAGCTTGTTGAGCCTGTTTTTGGGTCAGCTCCTCAAGTTTCCATTCAGCCTCCAAAGTGGCTGTCTGCTTAAGCTTTAATTTTTCAGATAAATCATCCACATTTCCGGTCTGATTATCTACCTGATTCAGTAATTTCTGTTTTTCCACTTGAAGCCGCTCCAGAATCGACGCGGTATCTGCGACCACATCCTTTTCGCGGTTTTCGTCTTGATCTATCTGATCCAGAAGAGCTTTCAGTTTGGCCTGAGTTTCCGTAAGCCGGGCCTCTTCACCGTCAAGGCCATCGCGGGTAACCGTGATACGGTGCAACCCTGCGGCATATTCGGCTTCTTCCTGACGAAGGGTGGGTAATTTCGCGGCCTCTATGGCCTGTTCCTTGTTCAAGCGGCCAAGATCCGTGGTAATGGCGGCGACCAAAAGCGCCACACGGTGCAATTCTTGCCCGGATAATGCTTTATGATCCTGAATAGCCAACCATTCCATATAGTTAATTAAGGCTTGAAGCTTGCGGATTTCACCGCTGATCTTCTTATACCGGCTGGCTTGACGGGCCTGCTTCTGGAGCCCCTTAATCTGATCATTCAATTGAGTTTCAATATCGCCGAGACGTTCCAGATTATGCTCTGCAGATCGAAGTTTGCTTTCGGCCTCCCGGCGGCGGGAATGCAGCCCGCTGATACCGGCGGCCTCTTCCAACACTTTGCGCCGATCCTTTGGTTTGGCATTAATCAGGCTGCCGATCCGCCCCTGACTCACCAATGAGGGGGAATGCGCCCCTGTCGAGGCATCGGCAAAGAGCAATTGCACATCTTTTGCGCGGACATCCTTGGTATTGAGCCGATAAGCCGAACCGCTTTCCCGCTCAATACGCCGCGAAATTTCCAGCTGTCGCTCATCATTAAAAATGGCCGGCGCGCTACGGTCATCATTAGAAATGCTTAAGGAAACTTCGGCGAGATTGCGGGCGGGGCGGCTTGCTGTTCCCGCGAAAATAACATCATCCATGCCCGATCCGCGCATACTTTTTGCGGAATTTTCCCCCATGACCCACCGCAGGGCCTCAAGAAGATTGGACTTGCCACAACCATTCGGCCCGACCACACCGGTCAGACCATTTTCGATAATCAGTTCGGTTGGGTCCACAAAGGACTTAAAACCGGATAATCGAAGTCGCGTAAAGTCCAATTTTCCCTCTTTCCCTGTTTACTAATTTTCACCTGTAATATTGACTTCTGCAATTGCTCTTTCGAGATCTTCGAGGTGATGACCCTCAATTTTTTTGCCATTTATGATCAATGTTGGCGTACTATTCACCTGATATTTTTCGACGGCTTCCTGCCGGATTTTCAGCAAATAATCAATCACCCCGCCATTATCAAAACATTTCTGCGCATCAGCCAAACTCATGCCTGACATTTTGCCGATTTTTGCCACTTCGCCCTGAGCATATTTTATGGCGGCTTCGTGGCCTTCAGCCTCATATATGCGTTTCAGTTCCTGATTGTTGACCCATACTTTCTGGAATTCAAAATAGGTCTTAACCGCCGGGAAGAAATTTTCCTCTGTCGTGCATCTTGTCAAGCTGGAGGCAAAAACATCGAAAGGATTGTCAAAAATGAAATTACGATACACAAGCTTTACCTTGCCGGTATCAATATATTTTTCCTTCAATAACGGCAGGACATCGGCATGGAAATATGCGCAGTGAGAGCAGGATATGGCCGCATATTCAATGATTTCAATGGGGGCGTTCTTATGGCCCATAACCATATCATAATTAAGAAAGGAAACCGGCGTCATGTCGGAATTTGATGGTTCGGGATTTGATAATTTTTCAGAATCCGCATTGGCACTGGTTTGATTTTGCGGCTGTAAAATCATACTCGCGGTAAATACGCCGCCCCCGATCACGAGGACGGCCAATAACAAGGCTATTTTTTTAGTAATTTTTACGGCCATTCTATTTACCCGTCCTATTTACCCGTCCTATTTCCCCGTTGCGAGGATTGCTTTTTCAATGGTCTCAAAGTCATAGGCGTCCAGTTTTTTACCATCAACAATAATCGCAGGCGTGCTTTGAACATCGTATTTTTCCTGCGCGACCTTATTGCCGTCCATGAGGTATTTCAATATATCTTCACGGGCCAGACATTTGTAGGCATCAACCTCTTTCATGCCGGAAATTTTGGCAATTTTAATAGCCTCACCTTTGGCAAAGCCAAGAGCCGCATATTTACCGTAAGGCTTTAATTCGTTAAATTCCTTATATTTTACCCATTTTTCTTGACGTTTGAAATAAAGCCCAAGCAGCGGAAAAAATTTCTTTTCTGATACGCAGCGGTTTAAAGAGGCTGCAAAAGTATCAAACGGATTACTGAAAACATAATTGCGGAATATGATTTTGACTTTTCCAGTATCGATATATTTCTTTTTCAGTTCCGGCAAAATATCTTTATGAAAAACGGCGCAATGCGGACAAGTGGTCGAGGCATATTCAATGATCTCGATCGGCGCATTTTTATCGCCTAAAATCATATCATAATTTAAGAAAACACTTTGTGTTTCCTTAAGCTGTTCTGCGGCATTCGCCCAGCTCATCGCCGAAATTGCAACGGCCACAAGTAAAATAAAAATTTGCGATATTCGTTTATATAGTTGCTTGGTCATCATTGCTCCACAATATGTTGTATATAAGTATAAAAATTAAACGGGGAAGAAATCAAGAGAAGAATCTTTATTCCGGCATATGGCTTCCCTTTCCCCTTCGGGTAAAACGACGTTTGCTCTTTATTTTCTCCGGTTTTTTGAGCGAAACCACTTCGCGGCCTAATCCATAAAGAGCCTTATATAAATCAGGATTTGTCACCCCTTCCAATTGGGATTTTAAATCTTTCTCCTGAGAATCAGTTAGACAGGGCGGCAGTTTTTTAATTCGCCGCGTGCGGGTGGGCACGGGACCGTGACGATAAATCATCCGCGCCACGGCCTGATACCCATAATAAGAATTAATCCGTTCAATGATCATCGGTTCAAAATGCTGTAATTCCGGCGCCATGCTGCCTTGAACCCTGATATAAAGGCTGCCGCCGCGCGTCTCGTCCCGCGAAAAGGTCAAACGTTCCGGCAGGCTGCAATCTGCCAGTGCCGGGCCAACAATTTCCGGCCAGCGGGAGACGATCTCTCGCTGAGAAAAGCCATAACGGCGAAAGGCCCTGTTGCTGACGCGGCTGGCCGCATCGCCAACGGGTTTCATTTTATATGTGCCTTTGTTCGACATACGCTCAATATACCTATTTCAAACAGGATATACAGTAAGTATGACAAAAATATGGAGTGACGCCCAGAAAGCACATCCGAAAATCACGCCCTTGGATTCATAGGGCAAGTCATGTATAGTCGCGTCTTTTTATAACATCACAGGCTTATGGATACGCGACCCCCTTCACATATTCAGCACCCACAAGACACGGGCGAACTAAGCGATGCATTGCTGGGTTGGTATGACGTGAATGCACGGCAATTGCCTTGGCGGATAGCGCCCGGAAGTGATCAGGCCCCCGATCCCTATCATATCTGGCTCAGTGAGATTATGTTGCAGCAGACGACAGTTGTAACTGTTATCCCCTATTTTGAAAAATTTCTTGCCAAATGGCCCACATTGGGTGATCTGGCCCATGAAGAACTGGATCAGATTTTGGCCGCATGGGCGGGGCTTGGCTATTATGCCCGTGCACGCAATCTGCATAAATGCGCCCGATATATTATCGATGAAATGCAGGGCATCTTTCCAAATAATGAGCAAGATTTACGGCAATTGCCCGGTATTGGCCCCTATACAGCGGCGGCGATTGCGGCCATTGCCTTTGGCCGGCAGGCCACCGTGATGGACGGCAATATTGAACGGGTCATGGCGCGCATGTTTAATGTGACCACCCCCCTGCCCAAAGCCAAGCCTGAATTAAAACAATGGGCCGAACGCCTGACGCCGGCCAAGCGCGCCGGAGATTATGCGCAGGCGGTCATGGATCTGGGCGCGGATATTTGCGGCCCCAGAATTTTAAAATGCGCGGGCCGATGCCCTTGGGAAGAAAATTGCGTCTCAGGCGCCCTCGGCATTGCCGACCAATTGCCTGTTCGCAAAAGCAAAAAAGCAAAGCCGACAAGACGTGGCTATGCTTTTTGGGCGGAATATAGCGGGCATCTTTGGCTCTGTAAGCGGCCCGAGAATGGTTTGCTCGGCGGTATGATGGAGGTGCCATCCTCTGACTGGCTGGAAACACCGGATTGGGATGCGGTGCCCATGCCGCAAATTCCGATCATCGCCAATTGGAAAGAAACATCGGGGATGGTGCGTCACAGCTTCACCCATTTTCATCTGGAACTAAAAGTCATCCGGCTCGAGCTATTGGAAATGATCGACCTTCAGGAAGGCAACTGGTTCCCCTTTGGCCAAATAGAAGACCTCGCCCTGCCCACGGTCATGTTAAAAATCATCAACCACCTCAAAGAACCGATGCTGGATTTATAAAGGAATGACAGCGTTTGCATATCCTAAAAACGCGTGGCAATTTTATCGTAGTCTTCGAGGTTGCCAAGGGGGCCGATGGCGGCGAGGGAGAGTTTATTTTGGTCAAGCATTCGGTCCATATAGCGCATGACGGCGACGTCATCGACCTGATTAATCTGTTCCATAATCTCGGAATGGGGGACAGGCCGTCCGAAAATCATCATCTGCCGGCCCAATTGTTCCATACGGCTGGTGGTGCTTTCCAGTGACATCATCAATCCGGCGCGCATTTGGGCGCGGGCGCGCATAATTTCCTCCATGGAAACAAACCGGGATAATTTATGCATTTCTTCGGCCACCACAGGGATTAATTCCTTGACCTGATCCGGGCCGGTACCCGCATGAATGGCAAAACTGCCGCCGTCCACATAGGATTGCATAAAATTATAGATGGAATAGACCAGACCCCGCTTTTCGCGCACCTCTTGAAAAAGCCGCGATGACATGCCGCCGCCCAAAATCATTGACATGATCTGCGCCGCATAAAAATCGGGGTCTTTGAAAGGCACACCTTCAAATCCAATGAGCAGGTTAACCTGCTCCAAATCTCGCTCGTCCAGACCAAGTCCGCCGTGATAGGTGGCTTTTTCACTTTCCATATTCCGCGCCGGGCCAAGGTTCGTGAATAAGGCACCAACCTGGGCAATAAAGTCATCCTTGTTAAAATTACCGGACGCGACCACAACCATTTGCTGTGCCTTATAATGATCGGACATATATCCGGCCAGTTCATCCCGGCTAAACCCATTAACCAGATCAATGGTGCCCAAGATTGGCCGGCCAACAGATTGATCGGGAAAGGCGGCTTCCTGAAAATAATCAAAAACGATATCATCGGGCGTATCATTGGCCTGCCCGATTTCCTGAATGATCACGCCGCGTTCCCGCGCAAGCTCTTGGTCATCAAAAATGGAATTCTGCAATATATCCGCCAGAACCGTTAACCCAAGCGGCAAATCTTCTTTCAGAAGCCTCGTATAATAAGTGGTATGCTCGCGGGATGTATAGGCATTGAGGTAGCCGCCCACATCCTCGATCGCTTCGGCTATATCACGTGCGGACCTAGTTTTTGTCCCTTTAAAGGCCATATGTTCCAGCATATGTGACAAGCCATTTTGATGGGGTAATTCATGGCGGCTGCCCACATCCGTCCAAACACCAACCGTCGCGGTTTCCACATGCGGCATAATATCGGTCACAATGCGCAGACCATTAGCAAGAGTTGTGACTTCCGCCGTCATAAGTTTTTCCGAATATAGGATTTCAAGGCATCAAGATCGTGATCAAGATGATCATATTTTTCCGGCCGTTCAAATAAATCCGCCATATGAGCCGGCAACTGCGGATGTTGTCCGGTCAGTTTCTCCACTGCCTCGGGAAATTTCGCCGGATGGGCTGTGCTTAACGTCACCATGGGGGTTGCCTTATCGGCATTCTTCATTGATGCCGCCCTGACGCCAACGGCCGTATGGGGGTCTATTGTCATGGCAGACTGGTTAAATACCGCTTTGATGGTAGCCTCGGTTTCTTTTTCGCTCACCTGCAAGGCCTCAAAAATCTTCTGCGCTTTAAGCAATGCTGCCGGATCGATGGTAAAGCTGCCCGACTTGCCAAGACCCTTCATCAAACGGCGGACTTCATCGCCTTGCCCGTCATAGAGATTAAAGAGCAGGCGTTCGAAATTACTGGAGACTTGAATATCCATACTCGGGCTGATGGTGGGGCTTACGGTGCCAACGGTATAATCGCCCGTCGTCAAGGCACGGGTCAATATATCATTACGGTTCGTGGCAACGATCAATTGCTTGATCGGCAGACCCATCTGCTGCGCCATATAACCCGCATAAATATCACCAAAATTTCCCGTGGGTACCGAAAAGGATATTTCACGGTCCGGCGCGCCAAGGGCCACGGCAGAGGTGAAATAATAGACAATCTGCGCCATGACACGGGCCCAGTTGATACTATTGACCGCCGATAACGTAATCTCGTCCCGAAAGGCAAGATCATTAAACAAGGCCTTGACCATGGCCTGACAATCATCAAAATTTCCATCAACCGCCAGATTATAGACATTAGGCGACAAAACGGTGGTCATCTGCTTGCGCTGTACGTCTGATACCCGGCCCTTGGGGTGAAGCATAAAAATCTCGGCGCAGGCGCGGTCGCGAATACATTCAATGGCCGCAGAGCCGGTATCGCCGGAGGTGGCCCCCACAATGGTGACCTTACGGCCTTGTCTGGTTAAAACATGATCAAACAAATGACCAAGAAGCTGCAATGCCACATCTTTGAAAGCCAACGTCGGGCCATGAAATAATTCCAATATCCACTCATTGCAATCCAGTTGCGCCAAGGGCACCACGGCCTTATGACGGAATGTACTATAGGCTTTTGAAATTATGTCTGCGAAATCATCTTCGCTGATACTGCCCCCGCATACGAATGGTTTCATTACGTGAAAAGCCACATCCTGATAGGACATGCCGCGGAATGACCGGATGTCATCCGGGCTTAGCTGGGGAACCACTGCCGGCAGATACAGACCGCCGTCACGGGCAAGTCCGGTAAGAAGAACATCTTCAAATCCAAGTTCAGGGGCTTGGCCGCGGCTGCTGACGTATTTCACTCTAAAACCTCTTATGTGTGGCGCATAATCGACATCTGTTGCGAATCATTTTTAATTCGGTGGCAAATCCTATCAGTTTGTCTTGATGATGCAAGTCAGAACTGACTTTGATCCTCTTCACGCCGGCGGACATTGAACATGACGTAAATGACCAGCAAAACAATCGCCAAGCCATACCATGTCATGGCATAATCCAGATGATTATTGACAATATTCAGCTGGCTGCGTTCCCCGATGGGATATTCCCCCTCATTAGAGGCCTTATCCGCATAGAGGAACATCGGGAAAAATTCCGTCATATGCTGCGCTTTTGCCATGGCGTTCAAGTCGGCATAAAACCACAGATTATGCTCAATATCATTTTCCGGCGCGAAACGTTCCTTTTGCCAGCTTTTGCGCAGCAGTCCGGTAATCTGAACCTCTTCGGAAGTAATCGTTTCAGGCCGGGACAGCTGTTCTTTCAGGCTTTCCGGCACCCAGCCCCGATTAATGATGATATATTTACGGCCGCCATTGTTGTTTTTCAGCATTAATGGCGTGAACAGATCATACCCGGGTTTTCCCGCCGGGCCAGCATTATAAAGCGGCATTTCCCGCATATGCAGGAACCGCCCTGTTACCGTCACATGCCGGTAAACCCAGTTATCCGGGTCTTGCACTGCGGCGGGCAGCGCGGCGGGCGGCATGTCGTAACGCGTTTCCAGTTTTTCGATAAGATCCAATTTCCAATTAAGCCTTTCCACCTGCCAATTGCCCAGCAGGCATAGAATGATCAATATGGGAATGGTCATGATGGTTGGCCAGAAACGCGGCCTGAATTGATACTTATTGATCGAGCTTACCTTCCTCTGCCTTGAAATGATATTGCAGCGCCACCATAAGCGCTTTGGCCGGACGCATCAACAATAATGAGCCCCCAACAATAGACGGGAACCAAAGTAAAAAATGCAGCCAAAACGGGGGCTGGAATTTCACCTCTACGATAAGCGCAAGACCAACAATAAGAAGCCCGAGAAACATAACAATAAACGGCGCGGGGCCATCACCCGCATCAAAAATGCCATAATCCAATTCACAATTCGGGCATTTGTCTTTGAAGGTTAAAAAACCGGTATATAATTTTCCAACCCCGCATCTTGGACAAACGCACAACAGCCCCGCCCGAAAGGGCGAGACTGTTTTATTTTCAGATGCGTTTTTCACCAACTATCCAGTTAATGTGCGCCGACAATCCCTGCGCCGCCCACATAGATGCTGACGAATAATACCAGCCAGACAACATCAACGAAATGCCAGTACCATGCGGCGGCTTCAAAACCAAAGTGATGCTTAGGTGTGAAATGCCCTTTCAGTCCGCGAAGCAAGCATACCATAAGGAAAATAGTTCCGATCAGAACATGCGCCCCGTGGAAACCGGTTGCCATATAGAATGTGGAACTATAGATATTCGCATCAAAAGCAAAGGTTGCAATAGAATATTCATAAATCTGAATGCCCGTAAAGGCGGCCCCAAGCAGGATTGTAAAGATCAGCATATTGATGAATGTTTTACGGTCGCCTTCCTGCAACGCATGATGCGCCCATGTCACTGTTGTCCCGGACGTGAGCAAAACAAGCGTATTAACCAGCGGCAAATGCCAGGGGTCAAGCGTTTGAATATCCTGAGGCGGCCAAACAGCGCCGATGGCTTCTGTGGGAAAGATACTGGCATTAAAATAGGCCCAGAACCATGCCACAAAGAACATGACCTCCGATATAATAAACAGGAACATCCCGTATCTTAGTCCAAGCTGCACGATCGGGGTATGATGCCCCTCATGTTCGCCCTCTTTGATCACATCTGCCCACCAGCTATAAGCGCCAAACAGAACGATGAAGGTGCCAACATAAAATAGCACACTGTATGATCCGGGCATGCTCGCCAATAACGGCAGTTCGTGCATATATTGAACCGCACCAACGGCCATAAGAAAAGCGCCAACAGCGCAAACTATGGGCCATGGGCTTGGGTCTACGAGATGATAATCATGTTCTGGTGCATGTGAATCTGACATTTTGATTCCTTACTTAACCTTTGTTATTAAAGTTACTTGAGCCATATGTTGTTCTCAGGCATTACCCTATGGGCAACATAGTCTCTCCCATTAGTTTTCCGGTGCCTTGAAAAAAGTATAGGAAAGGGTGATTTCCTTCACTTCTTTCAGATTTTTGTCATTGACTATTTCCGGATCAATGAAGAAAGTGATCGGCATATCCACTTCTTCGCCCGGAGCCAATGTTTGCTCTGTGAAACAGAAACATTCAATTTTGCTAAAATAAATACCGGCTTTAAATGGTGTCACATTAAAGGTCGCCGTACCGGTAATTGTTTCCGTACTGTTATTGATAGCCTTATAAAAAACAAGGGCCTCTTCCCCGATTTTGACTTTGACAGACCGTTGAACAGGCTTGAAATACCACGGCAATTTCCGGTTAACATCCGAATTAAACCTTACGGTCATATCGCGCATCAGGATATTGCCATTAGAAGCTTCTGCCTGCTGCGTCGTGCCGCCAAAACCTGTGACCTGACAAAATAACTTATAGAGCGGCACAGATGCCGCCACTAATGCAAACATAGCCGCAAGTACGCCCAGTAAAATAATCGCGGTCTTTTTATTGCTCGCAGTATGAGGGGGCACATATGCCGTCATAATGGGTTAAATCACATTCATTTTTGCAAGAGTAACGAAGAAAAACAAGGCCACTAAAGCCAATAAAATTCCGCCCAAAGCGTAATTCCGGCCAGCCCGTTTTTTATGTTCTTCATGTAATGGCATTAGATCATCCTTCCGATCAATACTTCCCCGCCCATCACCGCGAATAAAGAAAACAGATAGAAAATCGAATAGAAGAATGTTTTCTTCGCTGTTTTTACGTCTTTTTTCAAAGTTAACAAGAGAGAAAGATAAATAAATATAGCCCCAAGACCAATCGCCGTCATCGCATATACAGGCCCGGCAAAACCCATGACCCACGGCAGTACCGAAACGGGCACCATAAGCAGCGTATAAATCAAAATCTGTTTTCTGGTTTCTGCTTCACCGGAAACCACCGGCAACATCGGGATACCCGCTGCCTTGTAATCTTTACAGGAAAATAAGGCCAATGCCCAGAAATGCGGCGGCGTCCACATGAATATCAAGCCAAACAAAGCAATAGCTTCAATATTGACATCACCCGTAACCGCCGCCCAGGCAATCATCGGCGGAAAGGCCCCCGCAGCCCCGCCAATAACAATATTCAGGGGCGTGCGGCGTTTGAGCCAGACGGTATAAACCACCACATAAAACAAAATTGTCATCAAAAGCAACGCACCGGCAACATAATTTACCGAAAGTCCCATCATCAAAACAGATGCCGTGGATAACGCAACCCCAAAATGAAGGGCCGTCTGGCGATCCATGCGCCCGGAGGGAATCGGACGATCCGCTGTTCGTTTCATAAGAGCATCAAGGTCGGCTTCATACCACATATTCAAACAGCCCGCAGCCCCCGCACCAACCGCAATACAAAGAATAGCCGTGAAGGCAATCACCGGATGAATATCCCCCGGGGCCATCACCATACCGATCACAGCGGTAAAGATAACCAGAGACATCACGCGCGGCTTCATAAGCGCAAAAAAATCACCCGCGCCGGGAAGATAGTCTTCTCGGGCATTTTGATCTAATGTTGAGGCACCTGTCTGCATTTTCAGCCTTAAACTCAAGTGAATGAAAATCTTTGCGGACCGGACCCTTATGAGAGCCCGGTCCCCTTTAAAAACTTATTTGATACGCGGCAGTTCATTGAACTGATGGAAGGGCGGCGGTGATGATAATGTCCATTCAAGCGTCGTCGCGCCTTCGCCCCATTGATTATCGCCGACCCGCTCTTTTGAACGCAGCGTCATATAAACACCAACCAAAAAGACCAATGTACCAAAGCCTGTAATCATATAGCCCACTGTCGATACATAATTCCAGTAATGATACGCATCAGGATAATCCGGAATACGGCGCGGCATACCGGCCAGTCCGAGGAAATGCTGAGGGAAGAAAATCACATTCACCCCAACAAAAGTCACCCAGAAATGCAATTTACTAATGAACTGCGGATAGGGCTTGCCGCTCATTTTTCCAATCCAGTAATACCAGCCTGCAAATATGGAGAATAACGCCCCCATAGACATGGTATAATGGAAATGGGCCACCACATAATAGGTATCATGCATGGCCGTATCAACGCCCGCATTCGCCAGCACCACACCGGTCACGCCGCCAATGGTGAACAGGAAGATCATACCAAGCGCAAACAACATGGGGGTTTCAAACCGGATAGAACCGCCCCACATGGTGGCAAGCCACGAAAATATTTTAATGCCGGTCGGCACGGCGATCACCATGGTCGCTGCGGTAAAGTAAGCCTTGGTATCCACATCCATACCCACGGTATACATATGATGCGCCCAGACAACAAAGCCAACGACCCCGATGGCAACCATGGCATAAGCCATACCCAGATAACCAAAAATCGGCTTGCGTGAGAAAGTGGAAATAATATGACTGACCAAGCCAAAGCCCGGAAGGATCAGAACATAAACTTCCGGATGCCCAAAGAACCAGAATAAATGCTGATAGAGCAGCGGATCACCGCCGCCGGCCGCATCAAAGAAATAGGTGTCAAAATTACGATCGGTTAACAGCATGGTGATGGCCCCGGCGAAAACCGGCAGGGACAGTAATAAAAGAAAAACCGTAACCAGAACTGACCAGACGAACAAAGGCATTTTATGCAATGTCATGCCCGGCGCACGCATGTTGAAAATTGTACAAATAAAGTTGATGGCGCCCAAAATGGACGACGCCCCGGCCAGATGCAGGGAGAAAATGGCCAGATCAACCGCAGGGCCGCCATGACCGGACGTGGAAAGCGGTGCATAGACCGTCCACCCGGTGCCAACGCCTGGATATGTAGATCCTTCGACAAAAATAGAAATTACCAACAGAGCGATCGCGGCAGGCAACAACCAAAAGCTGATGTTATTCATACGCGGAAAGGCCATGTCCGGCGCCCCAATCATAAGGGGTACGAACCAGTTACCAAAACCACCAATCAACGCCGGCATAACCATAAAGAAAACCATGATCAGGCCGTGGCCTGTGGTCAACACATTAAAGAAATGCTTGGCGGCTTCCACATCGCCGCCCGTGAAACTGGTTAGAAAATCAATGCCAGGCTCCATCAATTCGCCGCGCATAAGGCCCGACATCGCCCCGCCAATAATACCGGCCAATATTGCAAAGATAAGATACATCGTACCAATATCTTTATGATTTGTTGAAAGTACCCAACGGCGCCAGCCTGTTGGAATGCCGTGTGCTTCGCTACCCATCGTACAGTATCCCTTTACTGCTGAGCCGGTAGCATTGAAGCTACCCGCGTCAGGTTATCTGTTTCATTCGTTGCATATTCTTCTCGCGCCATCGCGATCCAGGCGTTATATTTCTCTTCAGAAACCACCTCGACCATTATCGGCATAAAGCCATGGTCTTTCCCGCAAAGTTCGGAGCATTGACCATAATACATCCCTTCACGTTCTGCCCTGAACCAGGTTTCGTTCAACTTGCCCGGCACCGCATCGATTTTCACGCCAAAGGACGGTATGGCCCAGGCATGAATAACATCATTGGCAGTAATGATCATCCGCACCGTTTTATTGACCGGCACTACCATATGAGTATCCGTACCAAGCAGGCGAGGATGCCCGGCCGCTGCGGCCTCTTCATCACTTAACATGACCGAATCAAAAGAAAAATCACCATGGTCAGGATATTCATATGACCAATACCATTGATTACCAATGGCCTTCACCGTCAGGTCTGCTTCTGGAATAACGTCCGAGAGATACAGCAATCTGAAAGACGGCACCGCAATGATCAGCAATATAACGATTGGTAATATGGTCCAGACGACTTCCAATCCCGTGTGATGGGTTGTCTTGGAAGGCATAGGGTTTGCCTTGGCATTAAATTTGATGAAGATGTAAATCATCAAGGCCATCACAAACAAGGTTACCCCGATACTCATGATTAACAAACCATTATGGAATGAAACAATGTCGCGCATGACCTCTGTTGCAGGTTCCATGAAACCCAGCTGATCGGGTTTGGCTTTATAGATACCATCGGCCAGAGCAGCTGCGCCGCCGGATAGAAGAGTGACCAGAAATACAGCCACGGTACTTAATATTTTATTGAGAGACATAATCCGTCCTACCCCTTAAATCCACAAATGAATTAAGAAACAATCGCATATCCGAATGATATAAAATTTCTGGTCCCACCCCGAAAAAAACGACGATTTCGAATCTTATAACTATAAAATTGATCTAGCTCAAGAAACTATTATCAATTTCATTTATATGATTAGCATTGACATAAATCAATGCGTTTATTTGCAATGGCTTACAGTCTTGTTTTTTTTACTGTTCCCCGAAAGAAAAGCCTGTTCTTGCAAATGATAACCTGTCTCGTTTATAGTTAAGATCAAGAAAAATTATAAATATCACGGGTAAGTTGACAGTATGACGAACGATAACACATCAAATTCACATTTTTTTTCAGATTCGGGACTTGATTCAGATACAGGTCTTGATAGTGTTCGCACCCAACGCATTGTTGACGAGGCCCTTCATGGCATGGATGATGGGGAGCTTTATCTTCAATATGCCCAGTCTGAAAGCTTTTCCTTTGACGATGGCCGCTTGAAATCTGCGGCCTATGATACCACCAAGGGATTTGGCCTGCGATCTGTTCAGGGGGAGGTTAGCGGCTATGCTCATTCGTCTGAATTAAGCGAAGAGGCACTATTGCGGGCCAAGGATACGGTCCAGTCCATAAAATCGGGCAAGGATGCCACCCTCGCCATTCACCCCAAAGGCACCAATGAAAAACTTTATTCCGAAGAGAACCCCCTGCTCGGCATGGCTTTCAAAGATAAGATCAGCCTGCTTGAGGAGATTGACGCCTATGCTCGCGCGCGCGATTCAAAAGTCTGTCAGGTCAGCAGCTCCATCTCCGGCGAATGGCAAACCATTGAGATCATCCGTCCGGGCGGCCACCGGGTACGGGACATTCGCCCCCTTGTGCGCCTGAATGTGAGCGTCGTGGTCAAAGACGACGACCGTATGGAAAGCGGCTATCAGGGCGCGGGCGGGCGATATGAATATGCCCAATTGCTAACGACAGAAAACTGGAAGGGTCAGGTGGACGAAGCCCTCAGGCAGGCCATGGTCAATCTGGACAGCATCGCGGCCCCGGCCGGTGAAATGGATGTGGTGCTTGGCCCCGGCTGGCCCGGCGTGCTGCTTCATGAAGCCATTGGTCACGGGTTGGAGGGTGACTTTAACCGCAAGGGAACATCGGCCTTTGCCGGATTATTGGGGCAACGGATCGCCGCCAAGGGCGTTACTATTGTTGATAATGGCACCCTTGAAAACCGGCGCGGCAGCCTCACCTTTGATGATGAAGGCACCCCGACCAATTGCACCACCCTGATCGAAGACGGGATTTTGGTGGGCTATATGCAGGACCGGATGAATGCGCGTCTGATGGGGGTTGATGCCACAGGCAATGGCCGGCGTCAAAGCTATGCCCATCAACCCATGCCGCGCATGACCAATACCTATATGCTGGCGGGAGAGCAAGACCCACAGGAAATATTGGAAGGCGTAAAAGACGGGCTATATGCGGTCAATTTCGGCGGCGGACAGGTGGATATCACCAATGGCAAATTCGTCTTTAGCTGCACCGAAGCCTATCTGATCAAGGATGGCAAGATTGGTGCACCGGTCAAGGGCGCGACCATCATCGGCAATGGTGCCGATGTGTTGAAACAGGTTACTGCCATCGGCAATGACCTTGAACTGGACAGCGGCGTCGGCATTTGCGGCAAGGCCGGACAGAGCGTGCCCGTTGGCGTCGGCCAACCCACATTGCGCGTTAACGGATTAACAATAGGCGGAACAGATGGCTGATTTTTTTGATGCATTGGAAGAAAAACATATTAAATTCATAAAGGCGCAGCAGATGTTCTTCGTGGCCACCGCGCCCAAAGAAGGCCGCATCAACCTGTCACCAAAGGGACTGGACTGTTTCCGCATTATCTCCCCGACGGAGGTCTGCTACCTCGATTATATGGGCAGCGGCAACGAAACCGCCGCCCATATGCTGGACGATGGCCGGATTACGGTCATGTTCAACAGCTATAGCCGCAACGCCCTGATCATGCGGCTCTACGGCACCGGAAAATCCCACGTGCGCGGCTCGGCGCGTTTTGAAGAGTTGATGCCATTATTCGAGGATTCCATTGGCGTTCGCCAGATTTTCACCATTCAAATAGACAACCTGCAAACCTCCTGCGGCTACGGCGTTCCCATCTACGAAGGCGCCGAAGAACGCCAAACCCTGTATAAATGGGCCGAAAGCAAAAGCGAGCAAGAAGTCAAAGAATATTTCGACAAGAAAAACCGGATCAGCATCGATGGCTTGCCGACGGTGGAGTGAATTTATCTTTTAATCTAATTTTTGGAGAAAAAAATGGATTTAGATTACTATAAAATAATAACAACCGTGATACTTGCCATGCTAGGCTGGATTATTGCCCATTTTTTTACTAATAAACGTGCCATCTCATCAAATAGAAATAGTAAAAAAAATGGCCGATACTATCGCATCAGGAGGTACAGTAGAGTTAAGTCCATTAATAAACAGCTTGCGTAATGACTTAAGAAAAGAATTAAAACTCAGTAAAATTCAAGGTAATGTTAAATGGCTTAGGTATAATGTAAAATGATTTTTAGAATACTTAAAACATAACCTCTAACCGTTTTTCACACATAGGCGACAATTCAGTGCAAGACTATCTCATTACCCTGAACCGTCACCCTGAACTTGTTTCAGGGTCCATGTTTGAAACATCTCGAAAACGGCCGAATGGATTCTGAAACGAGTTCAGAATGACAAAAAGAGACTGAAATTATAAAATCTGCTACTCCCCCTCCTCCAACATTCTCAGCGGCAATCTTGTCGTGTGTTTCATTTGGAAGCAATTGGGCAATTGGGGGCAATTGGGGACAGTATACTTATTAAAAGGGGGCAATTGGGACGCTAATAGGGGCGCTAATAGGGGACAGTATACTATTTTTATTAGTCTTCCGTTTCTTTGGACGATGGCGATCCCGGCGTCCGGCTGAAAGAATAGACAGTCTCCACAAATACATATCTCGCACAGTTTGGAACAGTAAAAAAGATAACGACGGAACACGTGGCTGGCTAAAGATCTGGCCTGAGTATTATGGGGTTATGGCCGGAACTTGCAGCTTTTCATTTTTATTTAGGGGGATAACTCCCCCGCGCCGTGGGCGCTCCCCCTCCTGCGCTAAAGCTCCGGGCGGCCAGTCGGCCTTGCCTCAGACCATTATGGTCTTCGGTTTGGAACCTTTCCCGGAAAAGGGAGGAAATCTGGGGGAAATCTGGGGACAGTATACTAATTGGGGAAATCTGGGGACAGTATACTAATAATGCCCTCTCTACCCACGTTGAATTTCTCCCAAAACGCGGTTGTGGGGCTGGGGTTAGGTTGAAAAAAACCTTGACTTATCATAATTAATGTAGTAACAATAATCATATGAAAATCACTTATGATCCGGCCAAGCGCGAAGCCACGCTTATAAGTCGAAAGCTTGATATGGCCCGTGCCGGTGAATTTTTTGACGGCCCAACAATTACCGTTGAAGATGATCGTAAAGATTATGGCGAAAAGCGTTATATCAGCATCGGTTTCCTTGATAAGCGTATGGTTTTTATCGCCTGGACTCCACGCG
>UOFW01000214.1_pt1 | contig 17244 bp, 18 predicted proteins | sample 1989241 | NCBI WGS metagenome assembly UOFW01 (sample SAMEA4712195, study PRJEB27164) | hydrothermal vent metagenome | biome: marine basaltic hydrothermal vent biome; feature: marine hydrothermal vent; material: mineral | place: Pacific Ocean | collected 2011-06-14/2011-07-23 | depth 1719 m | reverse complement strand
AAATTTATCGCCAAGTTCCACAATTTCGCGGCGCACAGGATTGCCGGTCACCACAATTTGTGCATATTTCTCCAGTTTGGCTTTTTGGGTTTTTTCAAAAGACAGCGCGATGGCATCTACTGATTTTGCCAAATATCTGTTGGCGCGTCCGAATACTGCGTTCTGTTCATGAAGGCAGGTGGGGATACCCAATGACAGGGCCGCCTTTATGATTGGAAAAGAAGGATAACCGCCAAAGCCAATGACGGCCCCCGGACGGCGTTTCATATCCGCCAAAATCCGCCGGGCATCAAAAATACTGCTGATAATCTTGGGCAGCGCCATCAATTTGCCTATTGGCCCCCGATTGGCAAATGTGGTGCTAAAGATCTTACGGGTTTTAACCCCTTCGAAATGGTCGCGATATTGATAGCCCCGATCATCGGTGACAAAGGTTATTTCATGGCCGCGGCGTCGAAGTTCATGCATCAGGGCGATGGCGGGAAAAACATGCCCGCCTGTGCCGCCTGCAGCCAATACGATATGGTTGGTGCGCCGCCGCTTCATGACTTTCTCCATCCGGAATTAAGATTCTCCAGATTATTCCCCGCGCCGCGCCGCGTCAGCGCCAAAACCATGCCCATGGCAATGGCCATCGACAGCATGGACGATCCGCCATAACTAATGAACGGCAAGGTCATGCCTTTACTGGGCAAGATCGCGAGATTAACCCCAAGATTGATAAAGGCCTGCAAGCCAAATTGAATGATCAGGCCAGATACCGCAAGAAAGACAAACATATCTGTTTCTTTCATATTCTTGATTAAACTGCGCACCACAATGACGGCAAACAGCCCAATCAGAATCAAACATAAAAGAACGCCAAACTCTTCTCCCGTGACAACAAAGATAAAATCTGTATGGGCATCAGGCAGAATTTTCTTCACCGCCCCCTCGCCGGGGCCACGGCCAAAAATTCCACCGCTTCGCAGGGCATTCAAGGCGGTATCCACCTGATAGGTATCGCTGACCTCGGGGTATAGAAAACGATCAATTCTATCCGATACATGCGGAATAAGCATATAGGCGAGAAACACCCCTGCCATACCAAGACCCGCAAGGCCCAGAACCCATATCATCGGCAATCCGGCCATAAAAAACTGTGCACCCCAGACCAGAGAAACCAATATTGTCTGGCCGAAGTCCGGTTGCAAAATCAGCAAAGCCACCACAATGATGTAGGAAAAAATGGCAATGGACCAGCCTCTGAATTCAGGTGTTTTATGAACTTCCGAAAACATCCATGCTGAAAAGATAATGAAGGCAGGCTTTAAGAATTCAGAAGCCTGAAGCGTGAAACTGCCGATTGACAACCAGCGGCGGGATCCTTTGGCCTCAAACCCGATCACCATCGTCAGAACCATCAATATCACAGCGGCCAAAAACAGCGTGACGCCAAGACGTTTTACCCACTGGACAGGCAATAACGACACGCCAATCATGGCGATCATCGCGGCAATGACGAAAAGAATTTGACGTTTGACAAAATGAAAGGAACCCAGACCCAGTTTTTCCGCAATAGCGGGGCTTGCGCTGAATGTCATAACAATGCCAAGACCGATTAACAGGACAAGCGCCATGAGTAACCAGCGGTCTACAGTCCACCACCAATCACTGAGCAGACTGGTATCAGTTCTTGAAAATACTGTCATGCCTTACCCTAATTTCCCTTATCTCAATTTTAATGTGGCAAGCCCAACCAGTGCCAGCAATACGGCAATGATCCAGAAACGAATGACGATTGTCGGCTCCGCCCAGCCTTTTTTCTCAAAATGGTGATGGATTGGGGCCATGCGAAATACCCGCTTGCCCGTCAATTTGAAGGAAACCACCTGAACAATTACGGATACCGTCTCAAGCACAAAAAGCCCGCCGACAATACCAAGGACAATTTCATGTTTGGTTACCACGCTTATGGCGCCCAAAGCCCCGCCAAGGGCCAGACTTCCCGTATCACCCATAAAAATCATGGCCGGCGGGGCATTGAACCATAAAAAACCAAGGCCCGCCCCGATGATCGCCGCACAAAATACGGCAAGTTCGCCGGCACCTGCCACATAGGTCAACTGCAAGTAGCCTGAAAATACGACATTACCCACAAGGTAAGAGATCAGGGCAAATGTCCCCGCCGCAATGATCACCGGCATGATGGCCAAACCATCAAGCCCATCCGTCAAGTTGACACTATTGGAGGCCCCCACCAGAATGAATACCGCGAAGGGTATCATGAACCAACCAAGGTCAATCAACATGTTTTTAAACATCGGCACCGCGAGCTGACTATTTATGCCTCCCCCCGCTTTATCCATAATCATCAGAACCGCAATGACGGATACAAGAATTTCAAGAAATAATTTCAACTTTCCCGACACGCCGGCCGAACTTGATTTGGTGATTTTTTTATAATCATCAAAAAAGCCAATGAGACCAAAACCCGTGGTAACAACAAGGCAGGCCCAGACATACTGATTGGATAGATCTGTCCATAAAAGCGTCCCTACCGTAAGGCCGAGCAGGATCAAAAATCCGCCCATTGTCGGGGTTCCCTGCTTGGTAAGAATATGACTTTCCGGCCCATCAAGCCTTATGGGCTGGCCATTCGTCTGCTTGCGCTTTAACCACCCAATGATCCTGGGGCCACATAAAAAACTGATGAGAAAGGCCGTCATCAACGCGCCGCCCGTTCGGAATGTCAAATATCTGAACAGGTTGAATATCCCGTAATCTTCACTTAACGGATATAATAAATGATAGAGCATTAATCTACTTCCTTCACATGGCCTGCTTAATGTCCAATGCTTCCATTCCTAAAATTCTTTCGACAACAAGTGCCATGCCGCTGGCATTGGATCCCTTGACCATTATCACATCACCGTGGCGTAAATCCCGGGTTAATTTATCTTCAAGTGCCTGTCTCGTTCCAAAATGTCCCGCATTGCGAAATCCTGCCAATTTGTCGGACAGATATTTCATATGGGGGCCAACCGTATAAACCCGGTCAATATTTTTATCTTCAATGATTTTGGCCAACGCCGCGTGCAATTCTTCGCTTTGTGTGCCCAATTCTGCCATATCACCCAAAACGGCCATACGCCTTGCATGTTTTTTGATCGACGTTTGCGCCAATGTCTCCAGAGACGCCCTCATAGACGCGGGATTAGCATTATAACTTTCGTCAATCAATAGAATTGAGGCCTCAGCGGTCTGATCCAGAAAAACCTGATGTCGGCGGCCCCGTCCCTTGAGGGGTTTCATATCAGCAAGACTAAGACCCGCAAGTCCCAAATCGCCGCCCACCGCATCAACAGCCGAGAGAATGGCCAGACTATTCATGACCCAATGATGCCCGAGCATCCCAACCTTGAAGGTCATTATCCGGCCTTTGATATTGGCAATAACGCAGCTGCAGGTGTCATGGAAAACCTGCCTGAGAATATGGACATGGGCGCTCTCACCCGCACCAAAGGATATGATGTTTTTAATGCCTAATGCCTTGGCTCTGCTGTTTAATCGCTCATATTGGTGGTTGTCATGATTTAAAATCACACTGCCGCCCGGTAACAATCCTTCGAAAATTTCGGCCTTGGCATCGGCGATCCCGGTCACATCTTTAAAAAATTCACTATGCGCGAGCTCAACCGTCGTAATGATGGCCACATGGGGCTTGACCATTTTGGACAATTCCCGCATTTCGCCCGCATGGTTCATGCCCAGCTCAAAGATACCATAATCAACATCTCGCGGCATCCGGGCCAACGACAAGGGGACACCAATATCATTATTATAGCTCAAGACACTTGCATGAACTTTTTTATTCCGGCTCAGGGCTTTTTTTAAGGCTTCCTTGGTGCCGGTCTTGCCCACACTGCCCGTTATGGCAATGATGGGAATATCCACCCGCGCCCGCGCCGCCTGCCCCAATTGATCCAATGCGCCCTTCACGTCATCAACCGTCACAAGGAATTTTGGATCAATCCCGTCCACAGGCTTGCTGACAATCGCGGCAACAGCGCCCTGTGCAATGGCCATTTTAACATAATCATGGCCATCGGAGTTTGGGCCAATCAGGGCAAAGAAAAGATCGCCCTCTTGTGCCGTTCGGCTGTCAATGGAGATGCCCTGGCATTGCCACGATGCCATAATTTTTACAGAAAATATTTGGGCGACCTCCTGCCCGCTCCAAAGTGGTATCAACGTCATGAGCAGGCACTCCTATTCAAAGAATTTCCACAATTATTTGCCGCCAAGGCAGAGCGGACTTCCGACATATCGTCAAAAGGCCGAACCGTGCCGCCAATAATCTGGCCTTGCTCATGCCCCTTACCGGCGACCAGTAGAATATCGCCTTTTTGCAGGGCTTTTACGGCCGCTGCAATCGCTTCTGACCTGTCGCCAATTTCAATGGCCTTTGGGCATTCTGAAATTATCTCGGCGCGGATAACTTCGGGCCTTTCACTTCTGGGGTTATCATCTGTGATATAAACTTTATCGGCAAATCTCGCGGCAATATCACCCATAATCTTGCGCTTGCCTTTATCCCTGTCGCCGCCGCAACCAAAAACAACGGATAACTTATTTTTAGTATGGGGCCGGATAGACTCCAGAACGGTGTTAAGAGCTTCCGGCGTATGAGCATAATCCACATAAACTCTGGCACCGGTTTCATGCCGCCCCGCCTGCTCCATTCGGCCCGGCACTGCTTTTAAATATGACAATGCCTTGAAGGCCTCTACCGCATCACCGCCGCTGCCGATCACAAGTCCCGCCGCCATCAAGGCGTTCATCGCCTGAAAAGACCCAATTAACGGCAGCATAAGGTCATATATTTCAGACTTGTAACTTATGGTAATTTCCTGTCCGACGTCTGAGGTTCTTTGACGAAGCAGGCGAATATCGCCGGAATATTGCCCCACAGTGATCACTTTATGGCCCCGCGCCCAACAGATATCTGCCACTTCCATAACGATCGGACAATCCGCATTCAAAACCGCGATGCTGCCCGGCTTCATCACCTCGCCAAACAGGCGGGCTTTGGCATAAAAATAATTTTCCTTACTGCCGTGATAATCATAATGATCACGGGTCAGGTTGGTAAAGGCCGCCACAGAGACATTGATACCATCCAGCCTGTATTGCGCGAGGCCGTGGCTGGAGGCCTCGAAAACCACATGGTCAACACCGGCCCGGCAAAGATCACTCATGGCAGATTGCAGCGTGACAGGATCCGGAGTCGTCATGCCGGTTGCCTGTGCCGCCGCATCCGGCATTCCCGGCCCGCTAATCCCAAGCGTCCCGATAGCCCCCGCCTTATGACCCATATATTCCCAAATCTGACGGGTAAAGGAGGCCACGGATGTTTTGCCGTTCGTTCCGGTTACGGCCGCGATTGTATCTGGCTGCTTGTCAAAATAACGGGCCACAATATGGGCGAAAAGCCGTGCCGGGATCTGGTCACTGATCCATATGACGTCATCATTATCCTGAACCGCATCAGGGCGGCAAAGGATAGCCACCGCGCCCGCCTTTATCGCCTGCTCAATATATTTTGATCCATCAACCTGAGTGCCGGGCAGGGCCGCAAAAAAGAAGCCTTCTTGCACTGCCCGGCTATCGGCCGTAATGCCCGTGATGTCTACATCACGGCAAAGCGCCTTATCCGTTAACAGCTTAGAAAGTTTCATTTTTATCCAGTCTCGTTTAAATTATTTTCCGGTATCGACCAGAATTAAATTCTGGTATTTTGTTTCAACATATTCTCTTGGCAAGACCCCGAGCAGGGGACCAATTTTTTTTATTATCTCTGCGACCACAGGGGCTGCGACCCAGCCTCCTGTCGCCTTGTAAAAAGTTTCCTCTATACCCTTGGGCTCATCAAGCATGGCAAAAACCACATATTTTGGGTTATCCATGGGAAAGACACCAACAAAGGACGTGATTTTATCCTGCCGGCTGTATTTGCCATTCACCACCTTCTCTGCTGTGCCCGTCTTTCCGCCGACAAGATACCCCTTTACATGGGCCCTGCTGCCGCTGCCATATTCAACGGCCAGACGCATCAAATGACGCATTTTTTGACTGGTTTCAGGCGAGATCACTTGCGGATAATATTCATCGTCAAGAGCTGTATCTTTGCGGATCAAGGTGGCAGGAATAAGGCGTCCACCATTGATCATGGCTGAGATTCCTGCAACCAAATGCAGCGGCGTTACCGCGATCCCATGGCCATAAGATACGGTCATGGACTGAATTTCCCCCCAGTGCGCCGGCAAAATCGGGCGCGACAAACCCGTAAGCTCGACAACGGACTTTTCAAACAGTCCGAATTTTTGCAGATAATTTTTCTGCTGCTCTACGCCCACCTCCCGAATAATAAGAGATGAGCCGATGTTTGAAGAAAAAGTAAAAATCTCCGGCACATTTAATATGCGTTCTTTCGCATGGTCGTCATTGATCGTACGGCGGCCAACTTTTAAGGGTTCCGTTGCATCAAATACATCATTTAACGTTACCGTACCGCTGTCCAGCGCCATGGCAATGGTGAAGGCCTTAAATCCAGAACCCATTTCATAGGGCTCCAGAATATTGCGATTTTTCATTTCTGAAGACGCGGGTTGCACCGAACCATTACCATCAAAATCCGGCAGAGACGTCATGGCCAAAACTTCGCCGGTATTAATATCCATGACCATTCCTGCCCCCCCTATTGCAGAAAATTTATTCATGGCAAAGGCAAGTTCCTGCCGCACGATATGCTGAACCCTGATGTCCAGAGACAGATATAGCGGCTCGTTTGATCGCACCGTATTTGACAGATGATCATTGAAGAATTTTTCGACCCCTGCCTGCGGCTTGTTTTCCACATCCACATAACCCAGAACGTGCGACGCCAGATTTCCCTGAGGATATATTCTTTTTTCCGCCTGCTCTAAAATCAATCCCGGATAACCAAGGGCGTTTATATGCCATACCTGTTTCGGGGTTAAATTACGCTTGATATAAAGAAAGTGATGAGACGACTTAAGCTTGTTGAGCACGCGTGTCCTGTTTAAATCTGGCAAAACGGCGACGATCTTGTCCGCGACTTCCTCTGGCCCCATAATCAGCCTCGGACGAACAGCCAGCGATGGTGCGGACAGATTAGTTGCCAGAACGACCCCGTTTCGATCCAGAATATCGATGCGTTCCTGCACGATTTCTGTTGTTGCGGGCTGGGCACGGGTGACCTGATCCGATATATCCTCAAATATGCCAATGGATACCAAGCGAACGGCCAATATCCCAAAACCAAGAATAAAAAGAAAGGCCGGCACCATCAAACGGTTCCGAGCCACTTCGATAGCCTCGTATTTAACCCCTTCAATATGGAGGTCAGCAGATCTCATTCCTCGTTTCCTAATGTAAGAGAAATTCGATCGTAAAAACTTGCGGATTTCGCCTTCTTATCTTTGATTTTATTCACCTTCTTATTTTGGAACCTGATTTGAGTCCTGGCTTGAGTCCTGGCTTGAGTCCTGATTTGGGGCTTGTTTTGAGGCAATAGCACCGGAAATTGATCCACAGGAAACGAGACCAGCTTATACCTATTCTGCCCGTTCTCTTCACCTGTGGCCTCTTCGCGTGTGGCAATCGCGTTTATAGCGCCAGCCATCTGGGCTGAATGAGCAGGGGTCAATGCAAGAAACCTTGCACTTAATTTTTGCAATCGTTCCGGCTGTGACAAATAGGCCATTTCGGCACGAAGTACTTTGATGGCCGCGCGGTCTTTTAAAATCTGTGCGGAAAGCTGATGTTTGCGGGCTTCAAGCCGTTCTGTTGTTTCTTTCAGGCTATATACCGTCCCTGCGGATATCACCACCATAAGTACAAAAAAACTCACAACGACTTTGATCATTTTTCATCTCCAGATTTATCTCTTGGGTAAACGACTACTGATGTTCTGCAGGCCCCGCGAAGCTTTGCAGATCGCGAACGTATATTCTGTCCTATTTCCGTCTTGGTCGGCTTGACAGCGCCGCGTGCAATCATCGTAAAGGCAGGCTGCGATTCTGCATTTCCTACTGCCGTCAATGCTTGCGGCATATGACGGGAGCCGTGCGAAACACCGCCGCTTCTTTGCTTGAAAAATTGTTTGATTATCCTGTCTTCCAGTGAGTGAAAAGACACCACACACAAACGCCCGCCCGGCGCTAAAATACGTTCCGCAGCGCAGAGGCCCTTGGCAAGTTCGCCCAGTTCATCATTGACATAAATACGCAAGGCCTGAAATGTTTTGGTCGCTGGGTGAATTTGTCGCTTGCCCTTAATATACCGTTTATAACCCACCGCCTTTTCAATGATAGCGGCAAGCTGCGCGGTGCGGGTGATTGGGGCGATGGCGCGGGCCTCTATGATGGCATGGGCAATGCGCCGAGATTTTCTTTCCTCACCATATTGATAAATAATGTCCGCAAGGTCGTTTTCCCCGGTATCATTCACCACATCTTCGGCGCTTAATCCCTGATCGCTCATGCGCATACTGAGCGGGCCGTCATTCTGAAAAGAAAAGCCCCGCTGCGCATCGTCAAACTGCATGGAGGATACGCCGATATCAAGCAAGACACCATCCACAGCCCCCACAGCCTGACTTTCCATCAAGCTATCCATTTGGGAGAAACAACCCGGCAACAAATGAAAGCGTCCCGAATATTCTTCCGCCAGCTTATCTGCCGTTTCTTGAACATGTGGATCACGGTCAATGGCATAAACTATACAATTGGCACTTTCCAAAAGCGCGCGGCTATAGCCCCCGGCCCCAAAAGTACCATCGATAAATATTTCGCCGTCTTTGGGGGCGGCCATGGCGATGACTTCATCCCGCATGACAGGGAAATGACGGGGGTCACATACGGTATCCGCCATCACATCAATTCCCCTTCGCCCTGCCCCATCACAGCTTTATGTTCTTCGGGGCTCCAGATTTGAAAAGTTTTTCCCAGCCCGACAAAAACCGCGCGGTCGGAAATCCCGGCATGTTTCATAAATTCTTGAGGCAAGACAATCCGGCCATCGCTGTCGATGGAGAGGGTCATGCTTCTGGACAGGATTTTAGCCGCCGGATTTGAGGGCTGACCAGGCACCGTCATCATATCATAATTATCCAGGCGCTCGCTGATTTGCATCAAATAGGAATAATCAAAACCCTCAATGGCTTTACTGACCAGAGACGGCAAAACGGAAATAGACTGATCATCACTGGGCAATGTCGAACGGAAGGGGGCCGGCACAGAAACCCGGCCCTTCTTGTCCACCTTATTGGTGTATGTCGACGAAAATAATGGCATTTTCTGTCCCGTATTATATGACGTATTATATGACGTATTATATTATAATTATCAGTGTTTTGAGTGACCCTATGCACCACCCTGTTAATCTATCATGGAATAACATGGTACTAGATGGATAGTCAATGGATTTACATGGTATGAGAAGCTGGTTAAAAAGAGGTTAATACACCCATCTATGATAAGTTATATCTTATATTACAATGGGATAGATTAGCCGTATCCGGCTATTTTGCGCATTTTTAAGAATAAAAAAAACGACCTCGCAACGTAAAATGCCGTGAAAGGGAACAGGATTCTCGGGCAAATGGAAATATCTTCTGAAAAGACTCGGAAAATCCACATCATTTTTGAAAGCAGAAAACACCCCACGGATTAGCGTAAAAATTTGCCCAAAAATATATAGAAATATATAGGAATATATAGCGCGCCATAATCATTTGAGAAAACCGCCCACGGGAAGAGGAAAGCCATATCTAACCAATATGGCTTAATTTAATATAAATTCATTTAAAAGAATTATACCTTAGGCAGACGCACGCCGATAGTGCCCAATATATCTGTGACTTGCTTGGACGAAAGAGAAAATTCAAGACCGATATAACCTTCTTTCGACCATACAACATGGGCCGGAATTTTTGGGCAATCCTTCACCAGCAACCAAACCTCGCATTTCGTCTCTAACGGAAGGTCCAATTTTATTTTTATACCTTTTAAAGATAAATCATAGGCGATGCATTCAAACTCATAATGCCCCGTATCCAAAACGGCCTTCAACAATACCGGTTGCCTTGAAAAACGTCTGCGGACGATGTCCTTTTCTGATTCAATGTCTTTGTTTAAGTTACTCATACATACTCCATACTCAAAAACAATTTTTTAACTTAAGCCGTTGGCCTAGCTTAACCCGTTTGCCTAGCTTAACCCGTTAGAAAGGTTACCCAAACCAACTTTCACTTTTTCAGGATTATCCATGAACCGAAGCCCCATAAAACCATCTGCGGACCAAATGACTTTGGCCGTTTGTTTCAGCTTGTTTTTAAGCTGCACATAAACGCCCGCCCCTTTCTCAATGGGAATATCAACTTTCAGCCGAATACCGCCAAGGGACACATCATACGCCGTACAATCAAAAGTAAAACTTCCAATGCCCAATGTTACCGGCTGAACAACGGTTCTCCTGTTATGCTTACGCATGGAGTTTATAACAGCTCTCACACCTTTGTTCATCATATCCTCTTTGGTCATTCACATTTATTCACATTTTTCAGGGGGATAGCTTTATAGCATTTTATCCTGCCTTTGCCAAATTAACCCATTAATCTTAACAAAATCTAAAGGAAGTTCCCGCACATAAGCAGACCATCATAACGTTATAAATTTTCATCAAAATAACGTTTTATTAAACTCAGGAAATGGCGTTTTCTCATTTTATCGCTGCCAATTCTATGGGTCTGGCCAGGATAGGCCATAAAATCGAATTGCAGGGCATTTTTCTGCAACTCATCCAGCAACATACTGCTGTTATTAAAGATCACATTATCATCCGCCATCCCATGCACGAGCAGCAATTTACCTTTAAGGCTTTTCACAAAAGGAAAGACACTGCTGTTATCATAGCCCGCCTTGTTTTTATCCGGCATACCAAGATAACGTTCGGTATAGGCCGTGTCATACAGACGCCATTCGGTTACCGGCGCACTGGATACCCCGACTTTAAATATTTCAGGGGCCTGAAACAACGACATGAGCACTATATAGCCGCCGTAACTATGGCCCTGCACCCCCATACGATCCGGGTCCACATAATCAAATTGCTTCAGGAATTCTGCGCCAGCCACCTGATCTTCCACTTCTACCCTGCCCAATTGACGATAAAGCGCGCCTTCAAATTCAGTGCCGCGCTTTGCGCTGCCCCGATTATCAAGGGTGAAAACGATATAGCCGCTTTGGGCCAGAATCTGGTGGAAAGGATCCCCCCAGGCCCGCCTTACCCGCTGGACAAAGCAAAGATCACCGGATATTTCCGCCCCTCTATCATATGAGACGGCTTATAGATACGGTAATGAAGGTCATCTCCGCTCGGGCCTTTGAAATGACCAAAATCCGGCACAATATGATCTGCCATATAGGGAAAATAGGGATGCCCCTGCGTCAAGGTATTCTCGTCAACCCATGACAAAAGCTCGCCCGCGCTGTTACGGATTGAAACCTGCCCCGGGGTGCCCGGATCAGAAAAATAATCTATATAATCATTCGCGCCTTCTGAAAAAACAAACTTGTGCCATCCTTTGGCTTTGGACAGGCGCAGGGGCCGCGTCACTTTTTCATCTGATAATTTTACCCTATATAAATGATGCTCAATTGGTGTATCCGCATGGCCGGAGAAATATACTTCTCCTGCGGCCTCGTCAATTTGCAATATCTTGGTCACCACCCAGTCGCCGTCGGTCATCTGCCCAATAAGCTTGCCATCAATTGTATAATGATAAAGATGGTTAAAGCCATTGCGCTCCGATGCCCAGACAAACTCTTTGCCATTCCTGATGAATTCCAGATTATGCTGCAGATTGACCCAATATTTCGATGTTTCGGTCAAAACAGGCCTGACTTTAGCCGTTTTTGCATCCGCGAAAATCAGATCCAGCCTGTCTTGAGCCCGATTGAGCCGCTGAAAAAACACCCCGCTATTATCCGGCAACCATTTCACACGCGCCAGATAAATATCCTGATCTTTGCCAAGGTCCACCCATTTCACCTTGCCGGTCTTAACGGTCATAATGCCAAGTTTAAGCGTGACATTATTGGTGCCCGCACGCGGATAGCGTTCCTGCAACAGTTTAAAATCATCCCGGTTGACTTCATAACGCTGGCCAATTTCCACCGGGGCCTCATCAAACTGAATGAAGGCGATATATTTTTCATTTGGCGACCACCAATAGCCGGTATCCCGATCCAGTTCTTCCATGGCAATGAATTCAGCGCTGCCGTTTTTAATGGTTGGTGACGGGGATGTCGTCAGTTGGCGATCTTTGCCGGATGTGGCATCAACCATATGAATGTTATGATCCAGAATATAAGATACATAATTTCCCTGGGGCGAAAAACGGCTGTCGGTTTCAAACTCTTCTGATATGGTCAGGCGACCCACCGCGCCGCTTTTAAGAGCATATTGATATAAATCGCCGCCCAATGGGAAAAGCAGCTTTTTACCATCCTTTGACCAGCTGTAAGACACGATACCGCCGCTTGTGATGCGCATCCGTTCCCGCCGCGCGCGCTCGACCTGCGAGAGCTTCTCTTCTCCGCCTGTGATGGAGGAAGAGGCCACCAACAGCCGGACGCTCTTGTCTTTCAGGTTATATTCCCATAAATCCAGAATTTTATAATCAACCGCGCTGGGCCGCAGGAATGTAACGCGCACGCCATCGGGAGAGAATTTGACATTTCGCGGAGAACTTCCGCCAAGCGCCGGGCTTGTGGTCATCCGCTCTATTGAAAGGTTTTTGTCCTTTGTCTGATGGGAAGAGCCTTCCTGTTCCGAAAATGAATTGGTAACAAACAGGCCGGTTCCCATGACGAAGAAGAATACAGATTTCAGAAAATACATTAATCATCCCTTTTTTTATTTTAACGCGGCCTCTTTTACCATAAGGTCAAAACAAAGACCACAATCTAAAGGGAAATATCATGACTAGCCCACTTGAAAAATTAAAGGCGCAGTTAACCGACATCATGCAGCATCAGCCTTTCTCGGCCTTGTTAAATGTAACGCTCACTCATCTTGAAAAAGGCTACGCCCAATTAGAAGTGCCCTACTCAAAAAATTTAACCCAACAACATGGTTTCATTCATGGCGGCGTGGTGGGGTTCCTTGCCGATAATGTCTGCGCCATTGCCGCCGCCACAGAAGTCGGGGAGGTTGTGACACAAGAATATAAAATAAATTTCCTTGCCCCGGCCATTGGCAAACATTTCATCGGCAAGGGATATGTGGTTCGCGTCGGCAAGAGACAGATTATCTGTCGTTCTGATGTTTATGCCATCACAGATGATGAAACAGAAAAACATGTCGCCACAGCGCTGGCCACTATTTTACCTGTTTCTTATGATGTAAAAACATCCTCTAATACATAAAAAATGACTAAAAATAATCACATTTAATGAATTATTAAAGTTAACTTAAGTAAAGTCTAATAAAACTCGTTAGTAGTATATGGTTCTAAGGAAATGAAAGTTAATGGCTGAAAAACTTAAACGCTTTGAAGTTTCGATTTATAATGAACAGGTTCGGGAACTGGATAAACAAAATAAATCTCATCCAAACTATAACCGTGAATGGGCGCATTTACATTTTCTTACTTATGAAGCCGAAACAGAGAGTGATGCCATAGATATGGTGCGCAAGAAACATCCCGAGCACAAAGGTTTTGTTATAGATAAGATCAGTGAAATAAAAGAGTATGAATTTATAAAACCTGTTGGTCGAAGATCCTAACTTAGCCCCTTAAAAAATATCCAGATGGTCTGTAAGCCGGGTTCTGTCCCTTGCCTTGTTCCTGAAAACAAGGCAAATGGATGATCATTCATCTAGGGGGGCTGTTGCCAGCACCCTCATGCAATCTACCCGAACGACACTCCGAAAGAAGAGCTGCCCAAAAAGAGCTGACGTTCCTATTCGATTTTGCACCCGGTGGGGTTTACCCTGCCTCTGTTGTTACCAACAGAGCGGTGCGCTCTTACCGCACCCTTTCACCCTTACCCTTGTCATAGCCAAAGCCATAAGCGCAGGCGGTTTGCTTTCTGTGGCACTTTCCCTGAAGTCACCTTCGCCGGCCATTAACCGGCACCGTTCTTCCGTGGTGCCCGGACTTTCCTCTCCTGCATAAATGCAGCAGCGACCATCCAACCATCTGGATAGGGTGTGAATAGTCTAATTTTGAGATAAAAAACAGTAAAAACGGAATTTGCCAAAGAAATAATTAAAAATATTATTTTTTATTTTATATCATCAAGACCCGCAGATAGTTCCCCGAGCGCCTTGCTGACGACCTCGACAGGGTCACAGAATTTTAATCCGATAAATTCGCCGGCGCACCATACCACTCGGGTGTTCAAAACAACTTTATTTTTGATTTTAACCCTGGCCTCAGCGCCCCGCGCGAGCGGCAGGGGCAACTTCAAACGCATCCCGCCCAGAGAAATGTCATACAACATTGCCCTGAATTCGAAATCCACCACATAAAGGGTAGCCGGCCAAACAACTGTTCGCCTTTTCGTACTCCGCATGCAGGCCAAGCCAAGCTTGATACTGCTTATTTTTTCCGAATCTTTCATATTAGGCAGAACCGTCATTATTACTCCCCAGGGCCATAACCAAGGCATTATGTTAAAAAAAATATACTAATAATATTGATAAAGCTTTAATGTTTGCGATAATTCTTGATAAATTACATCCACAACTTGCCTTCCGCGCGAAACTCGGGCACATTGCGAAAAATAATTAATAATCAACCTGAAAATATCATTTTTAAACGGGATATATATATGACTGGAAATACCCTTAAAACACTGCTTCTGGCCGGAATGATAACAAGTTTTACAACAGGGTGTTCCGGGGGTGATGAATATCTTTTTGAACATGGCCCCGCTGGGCCCAATACTGAAAAAACACTGGATACGCTACCCGAAGGCTTGCTGCCTGACACCGCGAAAGCCCGGCACACAAATGAAACCCATGAACCAGAAAATTAAACGTAACGCCTTCAATTTTTTATGTTAAGGCCTTGATGGTCAGGAGACCATCCAAAATCATGCGGCATTCATCATCAATATCCCCACTGATATCTAAGGGCCGGAAATGGCGCTGAAAAGCCGTGACAATCCGTTGCACTGGGAAATCCTTATGCCCCTCAAACTCATAGCCATAATCAGACAACTTCTCTTGAAAAGAGGCCGCATTGCCCGCAATTGACTGTTTTTTACCCACATTGGAAGGCCAGAGCCCTATTCCGGCCTCTGCCAGTCTTTGCCAGTCAAACAGCTCACCCGGATCACATTTTCGGGTCGGGGCGACATCTGAATGACCAAGAACATGCCATGGCTTTATATCATGGCGCGATAAGATACCGAGGCAAAGTTCAATCAATGCCGTCATCTGCGCCTCGGGAAAAGGCCGGTAGCCCCCCTTATAGCCCGGGCTATCATGACCGGGATTTGCCAGTTCAATGCCGATAGAATAGCCGTTAATATCACGCTCCCCCTCCCATGAAGATAGCCCCGCATGCCATGCGCGTTTTTCTTCCGGCACCAGCGAAAATACGCGCCCATCTTCTTCGATCAGATAATGAGCGCTGACTTTGGCCGCCTCATCACACAGCCTCTCCAACGCCGCTTTGCCCGTATTCATGCCGGTATAATGCAGGACCAGATATTTGATATTAATGCCTTCAGGGCGATCATCATAATTGGGCGACGGATAAGGCATCATGGCAATAGTTCCTGTACTATTTGACGTTTTTTCCACCAGTCCCGCAGATGAATGACCGCCAGCCCAATCAGGGTTAAACCGGTGCCAATATAAAACCGTGTGGTCAAAACTTCATCGAAAACAATAACAGCAGCGGCGGTTGCAAACAATGGCGTGCTGAGAAAAATCGGCGCAATCAACGGCACCGGATGACGTTTCAGCAGAAAATTCATACCGCCGTAGCCCACGACAGAAGACAAAACCGCCGTATAGAATACCGCCCCCCAGCCTTCCATATTAAGCGTCATGACCTGTTCCAACTGATCCGCTTCAAAAAATACGGACAGGCTGAGCAATATGGGAACGCCGAAAATTGCCGTCCAGGCCTGCGTATTTAATACCCCGACATTCTGAAGCTGCCGCATTAAAATAGCCCCAATGGAATAAAGCATGGTCGCGCCGAAAATAACAACAATCGCAATACGTTCATGCATGATGGCGGGGTCAAAGGAGATAATCAACACCCCGATAAAGGCGACGATAATCCCGCTGCCCCGCCAATAACTCAGTCTTTCTTTTAAGAGAAAATGCGCCATAATCAACGTAAGCGGCACATGCATTTGCACGATGATGATGATTGACGTTACATTTTCAGTGAGCTTTAATCCCATAATTGCAAAGGCAAAATGCAGGCCGCCCAAACAAAGTCCAACCGCAAAAATCAACTTCATCTTGCCGTTAACGATCCGCAGCCAGGGAAATAAAATCAGAAACACAATAGCAAACCGCAGGGCCATAAAGAAAAAGGGCGACAGATGCTCCAGCCCGATTTTCATCACGACAAAATTTACGCCCCAGACAAGGGATACAACAAAGCCGAACAGAATATGATGGATCGGCATAACGCGCTCCCTACGTCATGCCGCGTTCTTTTTCAATACGGTCAAAAGCCACATTAATCACCGATAGTTTTTCGTTGGCGACCTCAATAAATTCAGGCGGCAAGCCTTGGGATGCCAACAAATCCGGGTGATGTTCCTTGATTAACTTACGATACGCGGATTTAATTTCCTTATCCGTGTCCGCGCGGCTGACGCCTAATATTTCATAAGGATCTGCCTTATCCGGCCCAAGATTTTCAGCTTTGATCCGATCAAACCCCGCAGCAGAAAACCCAAAAATCGCCGAGACATCAGCCAGGAATTGCAATTCCGCCGGATGGATAACGCCGTCAGCCCGCGCAATATGAAATAATATGCCGAGCAATTCTTCAAGCATAGCCGGTTTATTATGAAATAATTTGGCCAATTGCACAGCATAAGGCTCAAACCCCGTGGCTTCTTTTCGGGCCATATTGAATATACGCGCGACATTTTTCATCTCGCTTTCCGGCACTTTGAAGGCCTGCTTGAAGGC
>UOFW01000093.1_pt1 | contig 17372 bp, 14 predicted proteins | sample 1989241 | NCBI WGS metagenome assembly UOFW01 (sample SAMEA4712195, study PRJEB27164) | hydrothermal vent metagenome | biome: marine basaltic hydrothermal vent biome; feature: marine hydrothermal vent; material: mineral | place: Pacific Ocean | collected 2011-06-14/2011-07-23 | depth 1719 m | reverse complement strand
ATAGTGTGGCGGCGCTGACGCCGCGTGCGGAACTTGAAGGTGAAATGGGCGATACACATGTGGGATTGCAGGCGCGCCTGATGTCGCAAGCTCTTCGCAAGCTCACGGCCTCAATTTCCAAATCAAAATGTATGGTAATTTTTATCAATCAAATTCGTATGAAAATCGGGGTTATGTACGGCAGTCCTGAAACCACGTCTGGGGGCAACGCGTTGAAATTTTATTCTTCCGTCCGGTTGGATATTCGCCGTATTGGGGCCATCAAGGAAAAAGAAGAAATCGTGGGTAATCAAACCCGTGTGAAAGTCGTTAAAAATAAAGTCGCGCCGCCGTTTAAAATGGTTGAATTTGATATTATGTATGGCCGGGGCATCTCCAAAAATGGGGAACTTATTGACCTTGGCGTGAAGGCTGGCGTGGTAGAAAAATCTGGCTCCTGGTATTCTTATGATAGTCAACGGATTGGTCAAGGCCGTGAAAACTCTAAGCGGTTCTTGCAAGAAAATCCGGAATTAGCCGCGAAACTTGAAAATCATATTCGCAAGAACGAAGGCGTTCTGGATGAGGTGATGTTGAAAGAAGGTATCAGCCGCCCTAAAGAGGGTGACGCGAACGACAGTTGATCCGCTAACTTATATAAACCTGATAACCCTACTGCCCAACTATGAATGGACGCTTTGCAAAGCGTCCATTTTTTTATTTGCGCATAATACAGAGGAGAACTATTTTTATAATAGATTGCCTAGACAGGAACAGGTGCAATCGCTAAAACTTTAAGGTTAAAGACATGATTATCTTATGTTGATTGGAAAGGGTATGCGTAAATGAAGGGTACGAATGAAATCCGAAAGATTTTTTTGGATTATTTTGCAGGACAAGATCATGAGATCGTGGCGAGTGGGCCGCTGGTGCCCCATAATGACCCGACCCTGATGTTTACCAATGCCGGTATGGTTCCTTTTAAAAATGTTTTTATCGGGTCTGAAACCCGCGCCAATAAAAAAGCCGCCTCCAGCCAGAAATGCGTTAGGGCAGGGGGGAAGCATAATGACCTTGATAATGTCGGATATACCGCGCGTCATCACACCTTCTTTGAAATGCTCGGTAATTTCTCTTTTGGGGATTATTTTAAAGAAAAAGCCATTTATCACGCATGGACATTATTGACCAAGGAATATGGCATAGATCCTGCGCGTTTGATCGTGACGGTCTATCACGATGATGATGAGGCCTATGACCTGTGGAAGAAAATTTCAAGTCTTGCGGATGACCGGATTATCCGTATTTCCACATCGGATAATTTCTGGTCTATGGGGGATACGGGGCCATGCGGGCCTTGTTCTGAAATTTTTTACGATCATGGCGACCATATTCCGGGTGGCTTACCCGGCAGTTCTGATGAGGACGGCGACAGGTTTGTTGAAATCTGGAATTTGGTTTTTATGCAATATGATCAGCAGGCGGACGGCACGCGTATAGAATTGCCAAAACCCTGCATAGATACGGGTATGGGGCTTGAGCGAATTGTCGCGGTATTGCAGGGCACACATGATAATTATGAAACGGATCTATTTAAGACATTGATAGAGGCCTCCGCGAAATATAGCGGTGTGGAGGCATATGGCGATAAAAATATCTCTCATAGGGTTATTGCGGATCACTTGCGGTCGGCCTGTTTTTTGATTGCCGACGGTGTATTGCCGTCTAATGAAGGCCGGGGTTATGTCTTGCGGCGGATTATGCGGCGCGGCATGCGGCATGCGCATTTATTGGGGTGCCGGGAACCATTGATGTATCGACTGGTGCCAACGCTGCTGCAAGAAATGGGACAGGCCTTTCCTGAATTACTCAGAGCGAATGCCCTGATTACGGAAACGCTGAAGCTCGAAGAATTACGGTTCAAAAAAACACTTGAACGGGGACTTAAGCTTTTGGAGAATGAGGTAAAAAAAATACCTGAAAATGGCATGCTTGCCGGCGACGTGGCCTTTCGGCTATATGATACTTATGGTTTCCCCCTTGATTTGACACAGGATGTCCTTCGGGCGCAAAGTCTATCTGTTGATGAGGATGGCTTTAAAGTTGCCATGGGAAAACAAAAATCCGAAGCCCGCGCCGCCTGGAAGGGCTCTGGCAGCGAAGCGACGGAGGTTATCTGGTTTGACGCCTTGGATGTTCATGGCGCTACGGAATTTTTAGGCTATGGAACAACAAGGGCAGAGGGAAAAATCCTTCTGATTCTGAAAGGTGGCAAAGCGCAAGATACAGCGGTTGAAGGTGATGAGGTCGCCATTTTGACCAATCAAACACCTTTTTACGGCGAGTCCGGCGGCCAGATGGGTGATGTGGGCACGGTTGTGAATGCATTGAATGGTGGGGCGGCAACAATCACCGATACGGTTAAGAAACTGGGTAAACTACATGTCCATATGGCAACAGTCACCAAGGGAAAATTTTCTTCTTCCGATATTATCCATATGAATGTGAATAGCATAGAACGTGATCATGTGCAGGCTAATCATTCCGCAACGCATCTTCTTCATGCGGTACTGCGTAAATATTTGGGGGATCATGTAACCCAAAAAGGTTCAATGGTTTCTGCCGATCGTCTGCGGTTTGACTTTAGCCACAATAAGGCGCTGACTTTAGCTGAAAAAAAATCGATTGAGAAACAGGTTAACGGAATTATCCGGCAAAATAGTCTTGTGGGAACCAAGCTTATGACGCCGGACGAGGCGATAGACGCAGGGGCCATGGCATTATTCGGCGAGAAATACGGTGATGAGGTTCGGGTCGTATCCATGGGTCATGAAGATCAGGAAGACCAGGATTATTCTGTGGAACTTTGCGGGGGGACGCATGTGGGGCAAACCGGTGATATTGGCTTATTCAAGATTATCTCGGAGGGGGCCGTGGCCTCAGGTGTGCGGCGTATAGAAGCCATAACGGGCGAAGCCGCAGGTGATCATATGGCGGCGCAAGAAAAACATTTAAATGAAGCCGTTGCCCTGTTGAAAACAACGCCTACGCAATTATCGGAACGACTTGTCGCGTTACTCGAAGATCGTAAGGCGGCAGAAAAGGAAAATACCGAACTTCGTAAAAAACTGGCTATGGGCGGCGGGGTAGCAGGCGATGATTCGGGCATTAAAACCATAGGTAAAATCAAATTTATCGGACGTGTGTTGGACGGGGTTCAGGCGAAAGACCTGCGCGGTATTGCTGATGAGGCTAAGCAAAAGTTAGGCACAGGCGTGATTGCCTTGCTTGCGGTGAATGATGGCAAGGTGGGGATCCTGACGGCCGTGACCGATGACCTGAAGGACATCATCAGTGCCGTTGATCTGGTCAAGGCCGGAAGTATTGCCGTTGGCGGCAAGGGGGGCGGCGGGCGCCCTGATATGGCGCAGGCCGGTGGGCCGGATGGGATGAAGGCTGAGCAAGCCATTAAAGCAATTGAAGAAATTTTGGAGAAATTATAATTATAGGGCGCGATCCTATGGCTAAAATTCGGAAAACAAGACGCCGGAAAATATTTGAAGTTATCGAAATGGGACTAAGCGGCAGCCGTGCGGCAAGTCTGTTTGATGGTTTTATGGTTGGCTTGATCATTCTGAATGTGGCGGCGGTGTCCTTGGAAACGGTGCCTGAAATATTGGTTCCCTACCGCCATCTGTTGATTGTTTTTGAAATTTTTTCCGTGATTATTTTTTCTATTGAATATTTTTTACGTATTTGGGTTTGCGTTGAATATCGTAGCAATTCGTATAAAAAAGGCAATATGGGGTTTCGCCTTCGTTTTATGGCATCGCCATTGATGCTGATTGATTTTCTGGCTATTGCGCCGTCAATCTTGTATGTACTGGGCATTGATCTGCGGTTATTGCGGATTTTCAGATTATTGCGGCTTTTTAAATTAATGCGCTATTCACCTGCTCTTGCTTCATTGGGCAGCGTTTTATATTCCGAGCGACGTGCCTTGCTTGCGACATTGATCATTATGCTCGGCTTGTCGTCATTTGCCGCAACCATAATGTATTATCTGGAACGTCATGTTCAGCCCGAAGCCTTTGGCACCATTCCCGATGCTTTATGGTGGGCGCTGGCCACATTGACCACGGTTGGTTATGGGGATATTGTCCCGATCACTTGGGCGGGCCGCATATTTGGCGGTGTCGTAATGATTTTTGGCGTTTGTATGTATGCCTTGCCCATAGGCATTATTGCATCGGGCTTTGCCAATGAAATCCATCAGCGGGATTTTGTCATTCGCTGGGGGCTGGTGGCCAATGTGCCGCTGTTTAACGGACTGGATGCCAATCTTATTCGGATCATAGCCAAATATTTACGCTCCCGTGTTGTGGAAAAAAACAGCCTTATTGCGGTGAAAGGACATCAGGCCGACAGAATGTATCTAATTGTGTCCGGTGAAGTGGCACGAAAGGATGGGGCTGGAAAAATAATCTTGAAAGAAGGCGGATTTTTCGGGGCAAAGTCGCTTATGGAAAAAACACATTATTCTGCCAGTTATATGGCTGTATCAAAATGCCATTTTTTTGTTCTGGATGCCCGGGAATTTCATCATCTTCTGGATGAAAATCCAGCATTGAGGGAGCGTATAGAAGAGGCCTATAGCAATATACCGCACACAGATTACGGGCAGGCCTGTGATCCAGAGGAATTTCTATCCGAATAGACATAAAAAATCCCGCGCCTTGGTTAAAAGGCGCGGGCTAGGGCGAAAGAATTACGCCATGGCTTTTTGTAAATTTTCGTCAATTTTGTCAAAGAATTTTTTCGATGTTAACCAGGCCTGGTCAGGGCCAACAAGAAGGGCCAGATCCTTGGTCATATAGCCTTGTTCAACGGTTTCAACACAAACACGCTCAAGGGTCGCGGCAAAATCTTTCAAGGCGTCATTATTGTCTAATTTCGCACGATGGGCCAAGCCACCTGTCCATGCAAAGATAGAAGCGATAGGGTTAGTCGAGGTTTCTTTGCCTTGCTGATGCATGCGGTAATGGCGGGTTACCGTACCATGGGCGGCTTCTGCTTCGACGATGGCGCCGTCCGGTGTCATAAGCGCAGATGTCATCAGGCCAAGGGAGCCAAAGCCTTGGGCCACGGTGTCGGATTGAACGTCACCATCATAATTTTTACAGGCCCAAACGAATTTTCCGCTCCATTTCATGGCGCAGGCGACCATATCGTCAATAAGGCGATGTTCATATGTGATGCCCGCATCCGCAAACTTTGTGGCAAATTCACTTTTGAAAACTTCTTCAAACAGATCTTTAAATCGGCCATCATAGGCTTTCAGGATCGTATTCTTTGTACTTAAATAAACAGGCCAGCCACGTTTTAAGCCGAAATTCATACAGGCCCTTGCAAAATCACGGATACTTTCGTCAAGATTATACATGGCCATGGCAACGCCTGCGGCCGGGAAATCAAAGACTTCGCGCTCGATAGGCTCGCCGCCGTCAGCAGGGACAAACTTTATGGTCAATTTTCCGGCCCCTGGAACCAGAAAATCGGTGGCGCGATATTGATCACCAAAAGCATGGCGGCCAATAACGATCGGATCGGTCCAGCCGGGCACCAGACGTGGTACGTTGGAACAGATTATAGGCTCACGAAATACCGTTCCGCCCAGAATGTTGCGGATGGTGCCATTGGGCGAACGCCACATTTTTTTAAGGCCAAATTCCTCAACCCGTTCTTCATCCGGTGTGATGGTCGCACATTTTACGCCAACGCCGTATTTAATGATGGCATTCGCGGCATCAATGGTAATCTGGTCATCTGTTTCGTCACGCTTTTCGATACCAAGGTCGTAATATTTCAGATCAATATCCAGATAAGGATGGATTAATTTATCTTTGATCCATGCCCAGATGATACGAGTCATTTCATCGCCGTCCAGCTCGACAACAGGATTTTCTACTTTGATTTTAGCCATAATATGCCTTTATTAAATAACGGCACGAAATTCTTGTGCCTGAGGTTAGAGGGTATTTGTTAAGAGAAGAAATTATTAAGAATATACTTCATCAATATTTTGGCAAAACTACCACTGCTTAGTCATAAAGTGAAGAGCAGAAACAAAAGAATCTGTCTAAATCAGGGTATTTTTTGTTTCCTGATCGATTTCTGGCAATGATTTTAGCAAAGGAACAACATCTTCTACGGTATCAACCACATAAAATAGATCACGGGTTTTGGCGCTGGTGAAATCTTCATGGATGAATTTATCAATGAGAGTCAAAAATGGCTGCCAGTAATTATCAACATTGACAATTATAATGGGTTTACTGTGCAATTGTAATTGTTTCCATGTAATGACCTCGATGGTTTCATCCAGAGTTCCAATGCTGCCCGGAAGGGCAATGAAGGCATCAGAATGATCAAACATCATGCGTTTGCGCTCATGCATGTTATCGACTACGTAGAAATCCGTTGCCTCCTTCAGGCCAACTTCTTCTTCGTCAAGATGTTTTGGAATGATACCGGTAACCTGCCCGCCTCCGCGCATAACCGCGTTGGCAATGACGCCCATTAATCCCACATTTCCCCCGCCATATACCAAGCGGATTTTTTCCCGGGCCAGAATATCGCCAAAATTCGCCGCGATATTTTTAAAATGATTATTTCGGCCAAACCTCGAGCCACAATACACGCAAATAGAATTAATATGGGCCATTTAATATTTGAATCCTTTTAAATTTATATTGAATTTGGGTAGATATTGTTTCTTTGTTTATGGTCATAGTTTTGACAATTTTTAATTTTATTCATTCACTATTCTATAACAAGTATGTTAAAGAAAAAGTTATAGAAAGGCTGAGTCTTAAAATACTACTGACATCGCCTCTCTTATGCAGTATATAGTTTTCGCGCTTTTATAAAAATGATTTGGTAAGTAGTTGATAGAGCATCATTCAGAAAATTCGCAGAAAAGAGAAAAAATGGCGTCGGGCTGGGCCATAAGAGGCAGCGTTAGCCTGCTGGCATTGGTCGCCGCATGTGCCGTCGTTTGGATATTATTTTTTGCGGATGATAATGCCAATGATTTTTTCACGTCCAGTCCCCCACAAAAAGAGAGCATAGTAGAATTAGGTAGTGCGGCGCCGCTGCAAGACCCCATTATACAAAAAACAATATTGCCGAGTTTTGATATTGTTCGCATCAGCAGAAATGGGACAGGCGTTATCGCGGGCCGCGCGGAACCGAATAGTGATATTCATATTTATGCCCATGGTAAGGAAATCGGCTCTGCTGTCGCAGACCGGAACGGTGAATGGGTACTTTTGTATGATGACCCCTTACCGAGCGGCCCAACCGAACTTAGCCTAAAATCTATAATGCCCGGCAAATTCGAAGTTTTTTCCAGTGATGTGGTCATCGTTGCCGTTCCCGTTCCCAGAAGAGATGAAGGACGATTTAACGAAGATGAAAAAAATGGTGTTGTCGCCATATTAAGCCCGCGTACGGGCGGGGGCCCCACAAGAGTTCTGCAAAAACCGCGGTTGGTAAATTTCGCTGAATTGACCAAGGGCCTTTCATTGGATTCTCTGGATTATGATGAAAAGGCAAATGCAATTATATCAGGAACGGCCACCAAGAATACGCGTTTGCGGATTTATCTGGATAACAATTTCATAGCAGAAGTAAAATCATCGGATGAGGGTATTTGGACCCATTCTTTTGTTAAGGAACTTGGGTTTGAAGAACATATTATTCGTGTTGATCAATTACTCGAAGGTGATGATGTAGAGATGCGTATTGAACAGCCTTTCATTCGCGGAGAAGCCATAGACCTCCTGAAAGCCAAAGGAGAGGTGATTGTGCGCCCAGGTAATAGCTTGTGGCATATTGCACGCAAACTTTATGGTTCAGGTTTTCATTATACCCTTATTTTCGGGGCGAATAAGAGCTTGATAAAAGACCCTGATTTGATTTATCCGGGACAAAACTTTACCCTTCCCCATGTGCCAATTATGGAATGATTACGGGTCTGACCCTAGTTTGCGATGGTGGCTTGGGTTGATTTAAAATTCTCACGCAAATCAAGCAGGGTATAGGCGATGGCCTCCATGAGGCGCCTAGCATTTACAGGCCCGGAAAATTCTGTGCGCAAAACCATTTGTATCTGGCTATTCACTGACAGATTGTAATCACCTTTTATGAATGATGGTGTGAAGGTTGTCAGCAGGCTTTTTCTGCGGTTTTTATTTTCTGAGCTAAAGGGGATATAGCCAAGGCTGGCGACCAAATTCATGGAAAATATCCCCGGTTTCTCTGAGCGTAATATTTGACCTGAAAAACTAATATTCTGCCATGAGAAGATAAAGCGTGACGGGAATTTGATCGTCTCATCTGTTGCCTGAAGGGCCATGTCATTCATTAATTCTTGTAAATCTATGGGAGGGGAATTTCCCATATCGTCTGTCTTTATACTTTTATTTACTCTTGGCACATTAATTTCCCTATTGGCAGAATGTTTCAATATAGGGAATAATATTTAAAGAGACTTAAAAAACTGTAAATATGCCTTATATTCAGTATAGTTTTGATCATATTTATGACAAAAGACCAGCAGGGAAAAAGTATGGCACATGGCAAACCTTCTTATAATGCCGCAGATGAAGAAAATGACGATGGCGATAAAGAGAACCATTGGCAAACCATAAAGACTTTACTGCCTTTTGTATGGATGAAGGGACGGTGGGACCTTAGGACGCGGGTGATAATCGCTCTTGTTTTTCTCATTACCGCAAAATTGATCGGCATTTATGTCCCCTTTTTGTTCAAAGATGCTATCGATGCCTTGACAATTGGTCCTGAGGGGACTTTTAAGGCTGATATGGGGACGGTCGCGCTTGCGGTGCCCTTTGCTGTTATTTTCAGTTATGGATTGGCGAGAATTTTAAGCCTGTTTTTCGGTGAAATACGCGATGCGGTATTTGCCAAGGTAGGTCAAAATGCCTTGAGGAATATTGCGCTCAGTGTCTTTCGTCATTTGCATAAGCTGTCTCTAAAATTTCATATGGAACGCAAAACCGGGGGGTTGAGCCGCGTTATTGAACGGGGAACGCGGGGGATTGATTTCCTGCTTCGATTTATGTTGTTCAATATCTTGCCGACGTTGCTGGAGATATTGCTGATTACCATTGTTTTCTGGACCAATTTTGGGTTTTATTACGCGTTGGTCACCTTTATCTGCCTGACGTCTTATGTTTTTTATACCGTATCGATTACGGAATGGCGGCTGAAATTTCGCAGAGAAATGAACAAGCAAGACACCGAAGCGAATAGCAAGGCGATTGATAGCCTGCTTAACTTCGAAACGGTCAAATATTTTACGAATGAGGTGCATGAAGCCCGGCGCTATGATGTTGCATTGGCAAAATATGAGTCGGCCTCCGTCAGGAGCCAGGCGTCACTGGCGGTGCTTAATGTGGGGCAAAGTGTGATCATTTCAACCGGCCTTGTAATCGTATTGTTGATGGCCGCAGAAGGCGTGATTGAGGGCCAATTTACAATCGGTGAATTTGTTTTGATTAATTCTTTGTTAATTCAGATATATATGCCGCTTAATTTCCTTGGCATGGTTTACCGGGAAATAAAACAATCCCTTGTGGATATGGAAAAAATGTTCGGCATGATCCGAAAAAAATCAGATGTCATGGATGCGCCGGATGCAAAGAGCCTTGCCATTAATGGCGGAGAGGTTGAATTTGATAAGGTATCGTTTCATTATGATGAGGCAAGGCCCATCCTGAAGAATATTTCCTTTAAGGTTGCCGCAGGTACAACCACAGCAATCGTGGGGGCAAGCGGCGCAGGCAAGTCAACTATTTCAAGGATTTTATTTCGTTTCTATGATGTGACATCGGGCCGGATTCTGATTGATGGTCAGGATATTCGTCAGGTTAGTCAAAAGACCTTGCGCCGCCAAATTGGTGTTGTGCCGCAGGATACGGTTCTTTTTAATGATACTATTGGTTATAATATTCAATATGGTCGTCCGGATGCGACGGCTATGGATGTGGAGAATGCGGCAAAACACGCGCAGATACATGATTTTATTCTGAGCCTTCCGGATCAATATGACAGCGAGGTTGGCGAGCGGGGCCTGAAACTATCCGGTGGGGAGAAGCAGCGGGTTGCCATTGCGCGAACCATTCTGAAAGATCCGGCAATATTATTATTGGACGAGGCAACATCGGCGCTTGATAGCCATACGGAGCTTGATATTCAAATGGCTCTGGAGGAAATTTCCTTGCACCGGACAACGATTGTTATTGCCCATAGATTGTCGACTATTGTTAATGCAAATGAGATCATCGTTTTGGAAAGAGGAGAAATTATTGAACGGGGACGCCATGATGACCTGCTGGGGCAAGAGGGTCTTTATTACAGCATGTGGCAGAAACAGAAAGAAGCCTCTGAAGTTATGCAGAAATTAGCAGAACTGGATGAGTTTAGTACGGATTTTGATAAAAAGGTTTGATGGTTATTGCAGACTGCTTTACAAATGATTTGTGAGGAAAAAAATGGACAAAATTATGAATAAAATATCACCACTCTTAAGCTATTTCCACCGGGAAGGGCATAAATTCATTTTGGGTTTTGGTGCCGTTACCATGCTTTTCTATTTATTGGGCCTTGACGTTTTAGGCGTTGTTAGCCTGATATTGACCATTTGGTGTGCTTATTTTTTCCGCGATCCAGAGCGGGTGACGCCGGTAAAAGCAGGGCTTGTTATCAGTCCGGCGGACGGTGTCGTGCAATCCGTCTGCATGGCCGTGCCGCCTCAGGAACTGGAACTTGGCGATGAATTGCGCACCCGGGTCAGTGTTTTTATGAATGTCTTTGATGTGCATGTGAACCGCGTTCCGATTGATGGTGTGATCGTAAAACAGGCTTATACGCCGGGTAAATTCCTCAATGCCTCCCTTGAGAAAGCCAGTGTGGATAATGAACGGCATTCTCTTTTGTTAAAAGCGACTTCCGGCAAGCAATATGCCTTTGTACAGATCGCAGGATTAGTCGCGCGGCGTATTCTTTGCTGGGCCGAAGATGGCAAGGAATATAAGGCAGGTGAAAGATTTGGCTTAATTCGCTTTGGCAGCCGTGTGGATATTTATCTGCCTAAAGGCGTTCATTCCATGGTTTGTGTCGGCCAGCGCGCCGTGGCCGGAGAGACCGTTATTGCCAATGAGAAAACCAAAGAGAATGACCGCGAAGGTGAAATCCGCTAAGGCCAAATAATTTGCCTCAGCCACAGGAATATAATATGCCTAATTTAAATGACCATCATTTATTTCCGCTGCGCAGTCTTGTGCCCAATGCCATAACGGTTTTGGCCATATGCGCCGGCATGTCGGCCATAAGGTTTGCTATTCTTGGTCGTTGGGAAGGTGCGGTTCTTGCCGTTCTCATTGCGGGCGTATTGGATGGTCTGGATGGCCGAATGGCAAGATTGCTGAAGGGGGCCTCCAAGTTTGGGGCAGAATTAGATTCTTTATCTGATATTGTCAGTTTCGGTGTGGCTCCGGCAGTCATTTTATATTCCTGGTCCTTGATGGATGTGAAGGGACTTGGCTGGTTGCTTGCCCTTATATATACGGTATCAATGGCCTTGAGGCTCGCACGCTTTAACACCATGAGCCACGATGAAGACGCCAATAAAGAGGAAAAAAGGGATTATTTCGCGGGTATTCCCGCGCCGGCAGCGGCAGCGCTCGCGCTATGGCCGATGATTTTATATTTTTTAACAGATATTGATTTTTTTCGGAATCCCATTTTTTGTGTGATTTATCTTGGGGGTATTGCCGCCTTGACAATAAGCCGTGTGCCGACTTTTTCTTTTAAGAGGCTGAGTATTAAAAGAAAATATGTCTTATTCTATTTGCTGGGGATTTCTATTTTCGCAACATTGCTGGTGACCCAGATTTGGGCGACAATGTCGGTGGTTGGCCTGCTTTATCTTTTGACTATTCCCGTGGCGGCGGTTCAGCATAGGCAAAAATATGGCCAGCATGAGCGAAAAGATAGTAAGAAAAAAGCTGTTTTGAAAAATTTATCCAAAAAGGATATAAAGCCTAAGAAATAATCTCGCTACGGTCTATCTAATAAAAATAGTCTTGCACTTGTCTCTTTCTAAACGTATGTTTTAAACGATATTGTTGCTTGGTTATCATCTTAAAAGCAGATTAAAGAATGAAGTATAAAAAGTCCGCAGGGCAGAATGCCAAAGAACGTATTCTCGATGTGTCCGAAAAGTTATTTGCCGAGGGCAGTTTCGCGAGTGTTTCAGTTAGAACAGTGACAAGCGCGGCAAATGTTAATTTATCTGCCGTTAATTATTATTTTGGCTCCAAGAAAGGATTGTTTCAATCGGTATATATCCGCCGGGCAACCTTGATGAATCATGAACGATTAGGGCTGTTGCAGAAGGCCGTGGGCAAGGCGCAGCAAGAAGGGCGAGCCGTATCGGTGAGGGAATTGATCAATGCCATGCTGACACCGCCTATTTTTTGGCTGTATGAAGAAGAAAAAGGGCTTTCTGGCTATATCCGTTTTCTCGCCCGCGCCTATCTAGAGGCCGCCAGTGATATGGAAAATGCGTTAAGCCAGGAAGTGGATGTGTTTGATAAATTTGTGCCTTACTTTCGGGAAGTAAATCCGTCACTGACCGAGGAAGATATATATTGGCGCATTCATTTTATCATGGGCGTTATGCATCATACCATCAATCATTTGGATCGGATTGGTTTGTTATCGCATACGGCCTGCAGCGTTGAAACACGTGAACAGACAAGAGACCGAATGGTCGCTTTTTGTTGTGAAGGATTTTAGAGTATAATAAGGATTTATCCGAATAAGTCATCTATGGCGTTCTGGGAAAGGTCTTCGCCGTCTAGTTTTTCTGTATCCTCATCAAAATAATGATCAATACTGCCTTTCGGAGCCACGTGTTTTTCGCCATTAATGATAGCGCCGCATTCTTCGATAAGAGTAATCATTTTAGGGCTATAATCATCGATTATTCTCTGGGTTTCTTGATGGGTATCTTCTTCCAGATATTGGGAAACTTGCGCAACGGTGGATAAAACAAGCTCATCCATTTTGGTGATGGTTTCCTCAAAAGGCAGACGATATTCATCGGGGGAATGATTATAGGCTTCTATGGCAAGATCTTTGGCTGTAAAAACACTGTCGGCAAAATGTTCTTGATATTTTTTAGGTGCCCATTCCAAAATATCTTCAATGCATTCGGGCATTGAAGGCAGCATGTCTAACAGCATATGGACTTCATTAAAATGATTTATATAGTCCGTTGCGAGCAAGGTTTGAGAGTTTATATTCTCATCCTTTACTTTATTTTGAAGCGTTTCATAATTTGTCAAAATACTAATTTTCTTTTTTGTATCTGTATGAGTAACCCCCAAAAATGCCTGTAATACGGTTTGTAAGTAATAATATTGGCTAGGCATTAACATAAGGCTAAAGAAAGTTCAATGCCCCTATGAAAAAAAACCCCAATCCGAAGATTGGGGCAATGCTCATTTTAGATTATTTATGTGAGGCGATGTGATTATACTGAATAATAAAGTTTAAACTCAGCAGGATGAGGAAGGACCTTTATCGTATCAATTTCGGCCTGTTTCAGTTCGATATAGGCATCTATCTGATCATCGGAGAAAACATCACCTTTTTTAAGAAATTCACGGTTCTTGTCCAGAGCTTCCAGTGCCTCATCTAGGGAGGCGGCAACTGTTGGCACCTCCTTTAATTCTTCAGGAGGAAGCGCATATAGATCCTTATCCATTGCATCGCCCGGATGGATTTTATTCTCGATACCGTCAAGGCCGGCCATCATCATCGCAGAAAAAGCGAGATAAGGGTTTGCCGTAGGATCCGGGAAGCGAATCTCAACACGCTTGCCTTTAGGACTTGTGCTATAGGGAATGCGGCAGGAAGCAGAGCGGTTGCGCGCGGAATAGGCCAGCAATACAGGCGCCTCAAAACCTGGCACCAAACGTTTGTAGCTGTTGGTGGAGGCATTGGTAAAGGCGTTCAGAGCCTTGGCATGTTTAATGATGCCGCCAATATAATAAAGCGCCATGTCAGACAGGTCAGCATAGCCACTTCCTGCGAAGAGAGGCTCGCCGTCTTTCCAGATAGACATATGGGTATGCATGCCGGAGCCATTATCCTGAGCGATTGGTTTGGGCATGAATGTCGCTGTTTTGCCATGCTCATGGGCCACTTGATGGGTAACATATTTATTGATCTGTACCCGGTCAGCCGTCTGCACAAGTGTGCCAAACATCATGCCAAGTTCATGCTGGGACGGGGCAACTTCATGGTGATGCTTATCCATGGGCAGGCCCAGTTCTTTCATAATGGTAACCATTTCGCCGCGAATATTGGCGCAGGTATCAACCGGTGCTACAGGGAAATAACCGCCCTTGACGGATGGCCGGTGACCTTGATTGCCATGTTCTTCCTGACGATTTGAATTATAAGGCCCCTCAACATCATCAAGCGTATATGACGCGCTGTTATAAGATACATCGAATTTCACATCATCAAACATGAAAAATTCTGGCTCTGGGCCAAAATAGGCGGTGTCACCGATTCCGGTATATTTCAGATATTCTTCCGCGCGCTGCGCTGTGGAGCGGGGATCACGCGCATAGCCTTCTCCTGTGGCGGGCTCCAGTATAGAGCAGAAAAGAACCATAGTCGGTTGGTCCATGAAGGGATCCATCGTAATATTACTAGGGTCAGGCATCAGAATCATGTCCGATTCATTGATAGCTTTCCAGCCAGATATGGAGGAGCCGTCAAACATTACGCCTTCTTCCATCATGTCTTCATCAAAGACACCGGCATCCATAGTAAGATGCTGCCATTTCCCCTTGGGGTCGGTAAACCTAAGGTCTACAAAAGCAATATCTTTTTCTTTGATCATCTCAAGGACAGTTTTAATATCTGACATAATTTCTTTTTTCCTGAATTGGTTGGATAATTTAAAGGGGGGAATTAAATAGCATCGTCGCCGGTTTCGCCGGTTCGAATGCGAATGGCCTGCTCAATATTGCTGATAAAAATTTTTCCGTCACCAATGCGGCCTGTTTTCGCGGCCGTTTGAATGGCTTCAACTGCGTTTTCGACAAGATCGTCGCTCAGCACAATTTCGATTTTAACCTTGGGTAGAAAGTCCACAACATACTCAGCACCCCGATAGAGTTCTGTATGGCCTTTCTGGCGGCCAAAGCCTTTTGCTTCGGTTACCGTAATACCCGAAAGGCCCACCTCATGAAGGGCTTCTTTGACTTCGTCCAGCTTAAAGGGCTTGATAATTGCTTCAATTTTTTTCATAACGTCCGGGACACCTTGATGCGTGAGTTCAATATAGAGTTATAGATATTACTATTAAAGCATTATTCATGCCAACTTTTTTCAGACAGAGAAACCGCTGAATTCGCGTGTTTGTAATGAAGACCATACATTATATGCACAAAAAACAGGCACAAAATGATTAAAAATAAGGCAGAGAAAATAGCGGCGTATTTTAGGCCTGAAATAATGTATTAATTTCTATTATAGCAGACAAATATGGCCTAAGCGGAAAAAGTGAATTCTTCTCTTGACCCTATGGCAAACTGAACGTAAAAGGGCTTCACTTATACTAATGGCGGGTGTAGCTCAGTTGGTTAGAGCGCCAGATTGTGATTCTGGAGGTCGCGGGTTCGAGACCCGTCACTCGCCCCACTATTTTCCCCCACTATTCTCAATCATTTCATGACTGTTTTCTGCTCATTTTGATTTATTATGTGGCAGAATTGTATGAAATTAAGAGGCCTGAGCCCAGAGTCGCAATTTCTTTAGAACATGGAGATTGATTTGATCCATATCCAGATTATTATGCCCCAGTCCCGGCAGCCTGATAAACTCTTTTTTTACTTGCGCAGCATCATAGACTTTTAAACCATAGAGCAATGGGATGATTCGATCCATTTCCCCGTGAAATATCAGCAATGGCGCCGTGATATTTTTTATTCTGTCCAGATTGTTAAACCTGTCACGCATTAAGAGCGAGACTGGAAAAAAGGGATAATATTCGGCCGCAATCTCTGGCAGACTGCTATAAGCAGAAATCAGAATCAAAGCCGCCACGTCATATTCTGTTGCAAGAAAGGTCGCGACACCAGTGCCAAGCGACCGGCCCATGAGAATGATATCCTGTTCATTCACGCCCTGTTTAATTATTTCATCCATAAGCAGGCGGGCATCCATAATCAGCTTATCTTCCGACGGTTTTCCGGGGTTGCCTCCATATCCGCGATATTCCGCCAGGACCACTGAATGTCCGGCTTGTAGCAGCACCTCCATAGTTGGCATGCGATCCGCCGCATTACCCGCGTTACCGTGAAAAAATATAAAAGTCTTTTTTTCTGGATCACCTTTTGATTGCCATGAGCGCAAACTCAAACCATCATTTGTTCTGATTTCTAATATAGTGAAGGGTGCGCTGTTGCTCATCTGATATTCCGATAGCGGTGTGGGAAAATACAAAAGCTTGCGCTGAAATACAAACAACAACGTGAGTAACGCGATGTACAGAGTGACCAATATGTAAATTATTTTCAGTATTACTTTTCCCTCCTCAATTCACTATATCTGTATTCTGTGATTTTGTCAGGATGTGTTTTGATACATAGTCACGCGCTTCATAATTCGGGCGACTATTCAGTCAGTATTCTTTCCATGGCTTCCTGTATTTCCAGCCATTCCCGTTCGAATTCTTCCAGATCCAGTGACATGTCGAGTTTTTCGGCGGTGAATTTCTTAAGAGCAGCAGCGGCCCTGACATCACCGTGGACATAGAGCTTTGGGTTTTTCAGGGCGCGGTCATATTTTACGATCTCTGCGGTGATACGCTTGATTTTCTTTTCCAGTTTTTCCAGATTTTTACCCAAAATTTTGCGCTGTGACGTCAGCTCGGAACTCTCGCTTTTGATCTTTTGAGTTACATTTGTCTTTTTTTCTTTTTTCCGCGATGTTGACCGGGATTTCAGGATCAGTTTTTTATAATCATCCATATCGCCGTCATAGGCCGTCACTGTACCGTCATGAACAAGCCACAGACGATCCGCACAAGCCTCAATCAAATGGCGATCATGGCTGATCATGATGACGGCCCCTTCATAACCATTGATGGCATGGATCAGGGCTTCGCGGCTTTCCACATCTAAATGGTTGGTTGGTTCATCAAGGATCAGGATATGCGGGGCATTCAGGCTCATGAGGGAAAATAATAGCCGCGCCTTCTCCCCGCCGGATAAATCTTC
>UOFW01000019.1_pt1 | contig 17600 bp, 10 predicted proteins | sample 1989241 | NCBI WGS metagenome assembly UOFW01 (sample SAMEA4712195, study PRJEB27164) | hydrothermal vent metagenome | biome: marine basaltic hydrothermal vent biome; feature: marine hydrothermal vent; material: mineral | place: Pacific Ocean | collected 2011-06-14/2011-07-23 | depth 1719 m | reverse complement strand
CCCTTCAGCCCACTTGGATAGCCCGTGCCATCAAGTTTTTCATGATGATGTGCCGCAATATCTATCATAACTTTGTCCCAGTTTTGTTTTTTCAGAATATGACGGCCGTCTTCGGGGTGCTTTTTAATGATGTCGATTTCTTCCGGCGTTAACGCCGTTGATTTATCTAAAATTTCTAAAGGTACTTTGGCTTTTCCGATATCATGAATCATACCGCCCACTGCGAGCATCTGTAAATCTGTTTTGCTAAGGCCTAAGAGCATACCAAAAGACAGCAGGTAACCACAGACCATCATACTATGACGATATGTATAAACATGATGTTGGCGAATGGTATTCATCCATTCGGTCAGGCCGTCTTTAGCCGTGGCTTCGATGATAAGGTTGCAACTGTCTTTGACGTCTTTTTGGGATACTTCCAAACCTAATGAGGCATTGCGAAAAGTGTTTTCGACGACCTTCAGGCTGACTTTTAAGGCCTCTTCCTGAGTTTCTGATAATTGTGCCCATATTTTTTTCCCAGATTTATGGATCATATTGTATACAAGCTGTAGAAAACTATCCTCTGGACAGGGATAGGTCGTATAGTCCGTTGCGCCAAGTGTGCTGGCTTGTATTATTTCGCGCCGCGAGAATTCACGTAGGAGAAAGAGCGCCGGAATATGGCTTCGTTCAGGTAAGGCCATTAAGGATTTTAGGGGGGCAATGGCGTTGGGATCATTCAGGTTAATCTGTATGATCATAAGCTCGGAATTTATAAAGCTCTCCGTGATTATTGCGTTAATATCAATCAATTTCACATTATAATGCTGTTTTAGAAGACCAATATATGTTTTGTTGATTGTCTTGTTATCTTGGACAATAGTGATTGCAATATTTTTTGACATAACGGCTCTCCAGAATGGACAAAGGCAAGGGGCCAGACCATGTGTGAGTTATAATCACGTTATGTTGTTCTTTCGTAAAGAAAAGACCAACTTGTATGTAATTTATTATGATAAAAAAGAAATATCATTCGATCAGGCGCGGCATCATCTCTGCAAAGTTACAGGGGCGAAAACGTATATCTAATTGTTCTTTGAATATATTGTCCCAGCCATCTTTGCAGGCCCCGTTAGAGCCGGGCAATGCAAACATGTAAGTTCCCCCCGCAACGCCGCCAGTGGCACGGCTCTGCATGGTGGATGTTCCGATAAGTTTATAAGTAATCAGGCGAAAAATTTCGCCGAAACCTTCAATTTCCTTATCATAAAGGCTGTGAAAAACCTCTGGCGTTATATCGCGGCCCGTAAGGCCCGTCCCGCCAGTGGAAATAATAACCTGAATGTCCTCATCCCTGATCCATTCCGACAGTTTGGCGGACAGATCGCTTTTTTCATCCTTGACGATGGCGCGCGCGGCAAGCTTATGGCCCGCATTGGTCAGGCGATCAATCAATATCTGACCGGATGTATCATTGTCCAGCGTTCGTGTGTCTGAAACGGTTAATATGGCGATATTAAGGGGCAGAAATTCAATATTGTTATCGAGCGGCATGTTTTTGTCTTTTCATAAGATTAGTGTCTTGAGAAATATACATAGGCCATTTGCCTATTGCAACTGTATCCAGCGTATCAGTTGATTGGTTCATTTGCATGCGATAAATCCAGAAATTGCTGATAACATGTTCAATATAATTTCTGGTTTCACGGGCAGGGATAGATTCAATGAACAATAATGGATCATCTTGAAAGTTGGTTTTTCGCTCCCATTTCTTCAAATTTCCGGGGCCGGCATTATACGCGACCAGAGTTTTGAAAAGATTGCCGTCAGCAAAGTTCTTGCCCAACATATCGTGAACATATTGTTGTCCCAGAGCCATATTATATTTGGGATCATCCAGCTTTATTCTACTGCCAAACCGTAATGACCTGTCGCGGGAAATATAACTTGCTGTACGCGGCATGACTTGCATGATTCCGCGCGCCCCCGCATGACTTCTGGCCCAGCTGTTAAATTCGGATTCTTGCCGCATGATGGCAAACATCAGGGCTTTGTCGAGGGTAAAGCCTCCCTCGGGCGTTGTGTCAGGAATGGGATAAAGCGTACTGTCAAGGGCCGTTCGGCGTTTTTGTTCTTCGATCTTGCCGATTTTTAACTGGGTTCCTGCAAGCCCCAATTTTGAGGCCAGCCCAAGCAAGGCTTCATGCTTGTCGCCCCTTGAGCGTTGCCAGGTATCGCTAAGCTCCATATCAGCTAACATTATTTTCCCCGTTTGGGTCAAAGCAAGGGCGCGTTGCACGCTGCGAAAGTCCTTGATCAGGTTAAAATGATCCTTGGTGAACTCGGGGGCAGACCAATTGATTATGGGTAATTGTCCGAGTTGTCGTGCGGCGATCAAACCATAAAAAGTCCGGTGATAATTGGCGGCTTTTCGGAGTAATGCTGCGACCTTGTCAGGCTGCCGGCAAACAAGATACGCCCGGGCCGCCCAGAAAGCGCCTGCAGCAGACGTCCAGTCTCCGGCCACTTGGGAATTGGCGACTTTCTCGAAATGGTGCGCGGAGGTACCGCAGTCGCCTAGCCGCCATGCGGCCAGTCCGGCAATCCAGTCAGGCTGAGATACGGTGTCATGAGAATATTCTGCGGCTATTGCGCCTAGTGCAAGCGCCTTGGCATCTTGACTTTTGAAAAAATACCCGCCGGCAATATCCCCAAGGATTTTTGTGATTTCCGCAGGTGATAAGAGATTGCGGCGTTCAAAGGCCCATAATCTTTTTTCGGCTCGTTCCGGATTACCGCGCCGCAGGTATCGTTTGATTTTGGTCTTTAGGTTATAAATATCGATGCGGTCAGATTTTATATGCTTCTGCCTTACCTGAGCGGTAATTGGATCAACGGTTTCGGGATATACAGGCGTTTTATTTTCATTTGTCGGCGGTACGGTTGTCGCGCGGATTGGTTTGTCCGCCGGGAAATTTAAGGCCAAGGCCGGAATGGGTTTATGCAGTTTTTGGCCCTTGCCGCCATTTTTCTTTTTTGCGAGACCATATATTCTTTTGGCCCCCGGATGGTCGGGGTATTTCAACATCCATTTGGCCAGTTCACGATAACGCGAGGTATATTCGGTGGGATGCATGTATCTTTGATATAAAATATGGCCCAGTAATAATTTATCGTTCAGCTGTTTGATCAGCCTATTCGCCTTTTTCCATTTGCCATCCTCTTGCAGGCGAAAGATATTCTTATATAATTTCACGTCAGCCCTGCTTAACAGATTAAAATCTGCGGGGCGCAATATGTTCTGCTCTTCTGCGTTTTCTAATTTGATGTCCTGAACGGTATATGAGTTCTGTGTGACAGCCTCGCCATGAAGGAGCACTGGCCAAAAGAGGAATAGAAAAGCTGCCATATATTTTTTATATTGAGGAAATAAAATCATTCTGTTTTTCCGCCAGTTTCACGGGTAGTTTTTTCCGCTATTTTAGCTTTGATTTCCAGCAGGTCTTTCCATGTATCCGCTTTGGCTTTGGGCTGTTTCAATAAATAGGCGGGATGAAACAGGGGGCGAACGGGGATGGTCTTGCCGTAAAGCTCATATTCCAACCATTTGCCGCGAAGGCGGGTGATACCAAGGTCGGAATTCATAAGGCTATTGGCTGATATGCCGCCCAATAGAATGAGTAGTTTAGGGTTGAAAAGTTCAATATGCCGTTTGATAAAAGGCAGGCAAATGGTGATTTCTTCTGCCAAAGGTTTCCGGTTTCCCGGGGGCCGCCACGGCAATATATTGGTTAGATAGAAATCATTCTTGCGGGATAATCCGATGGCTTTGAGCATGCGGTCCAGCATTTGGCCATTCTCACCTAAGAACGCCTTTCCATGCCGATCCTCATCAACGCCCGGGGCCTCGCCAATCATCATAATATCGCTATCGGGGTTACCATCAGAAAAGACTGTATGGGTCGCGATTTTCTTTAAACTACAGCCATTAAAGTTTTTAATAACGTCATTGAGTTCCCTCAGGCTGTCGCAGGAGGCCGCTAAGCGCGCGGCGTCTTGTGCGATATGCTCTATGGAAACCATTGACGCTATTTTTTTGGACATTATGCCAGATTGGCCTGTGGGTATGGGCGGTTTCGGGGCGGTTTTTTTAGTGAGAGACTGGGATAGTTCAAACCAATCTTGCGGCAGGTCATCAATGGTCTCATTCACCCCCGAATCCATATACCATTGCAGGAGAGACAAAATGTCTCTTTCTTCTATATGATTAGGCATATCATTAAGCCGATTTTCTGTAGAAATATCCATCCCAGCCATATTAAGCGAAACTCATTATTTTTTTCTTACCAAATGTTTTGCCGATTGCCAATGTGATTATATTATATGCATTTAAGCCACAAGTATGCAATCGAGAACATGATAATCTATAATCTGGACAGAATTATATCATTACAGATATTTACTTTTGACCTAAAACAATGTAGCGCAGCAGCTGTTAAAGATATGAATTACAAATATGACTTATTCGACTATATAATGGAAACGAATATATTGTTACCAAGTTTATTAAACATGTTTTTTTGAAAGTGACATGATGCTGAAGGACATAAAAGCCAAAGCGGAAGATTTTCCCTTAAAGGAAGCCCGCGCCTTGGTGAAAGACCTGATGAAAGCCAATCAGACCATCTATTGGCTTGATTTTTTATTCTCCCTTATGCTTGGGGCCGTGGCTTTTGCAATAACGGTGATGTCTGAAAGCTTCTCTCCAATTGGTATGATGTCATATATTGTTGCTGTTTTTGCTCTTTACCGCGCGGTTATTTTTATTCATGAAATTGTTCATTTTAAAAAGGGGACGATGACGGCGTTTAAAGTTGTGTGGAATGTGGCCTGCGGTTTTTTGGTTATGGTGCCTATGTTTATGTATCAGGGGGTGCATAACGATCATCATAAACGGGATGTTTATGGCACCAAACTTGATGGGGAATATCTTCCTTTTGGAACGCAAAATCCCTGGAAAAATGTCTGGTATGTGATTTCTTCTATTTTTCTGCCGGCGCTTATTGTTCTGCGCTATCTTATTCTTACGCCCCTTGGTTGGGTTATGCCATCTCTTGGCCGGTTGCTTTGGCAACGGGGCTCGTCGCTTACTATTGATATGGATTATCGCCGCCCGCCCCATACGGAACGTGATGGGAAATATTGGCGACTACAGGAATTTTTTGCCTTTTTCTATGGCTGGGCAGCCGTAGGGCTATGGTATCAGGGCTTTTTACCGGCTAAGTTTTTTGTCGTTTGGTATGCGGTGGTTTTTCTGGTGTTATTTATGAATAGCATCCGTACATTAGGTGCCCATGCTTACCGCAATCCCGGGGATTATAAAATGACGGTTGCGGAACAGTTTCTTGATTCTGTTGATGTGCCGGGTGGTTTTTTGTCGGCCTTATGGGCACCGGTTGGCCTGCGTTTTCATGCGACCCACCATCTATTCCCCAATATGCCATATCATTCTTTGGGAGCGGCTTATAAAAGGCTTAAGGAAAATTTGCCCGACAATCAGTTATATCTTGAGGCTTCAAGACCGAGCTTATTCCATGCCATGAAAACCCTTTGGCAGGATGCCTCCAAAAGCCAGACTAAAAAATAGCTATATAATTGTGCCGCTTTCAATGTCATGTGAATATATGAATATATAATTCAGGCCAAATAGCCGATTTTTTTACGGATTTTTCCATATCAGTTTACGATAAATTAGAAGGTTCAAGCAGGAGAAAACAAACGTATGTTTGAAGTATGTTGTGATTTGTTCTATTATATTTAGAATGTGAGTGCGCCAGTAATAGAACGACTGCTCCGGGGCGGATAAAAAGGGGCTATGCCTGTAAAATGGTATAGTTATATTGACCCGCCGGTAACCTTTGGAGTAACTTCGGAATAAATAGTCTAGGCAGCTTTACGCCCATATAGTTAGAATCGGGGTTAGAATCGGGCCAAAATTAGAAAAGAGGATATTATGGAACGCGAATTCATGGAATATGATGTGGTCATTGTTGGTGCGGGGCCTGCGGGGCTAAGTGCCGCAATCCGCCTAAAGCAATTGGCCGATGCGGGCGGCAAAGAACTTTCAGTTTGCATTCTGGAAAAAGGCTCAGAAGTTGGCGGACATATTCTATCAGGTGCTGTGATTGACCCCATCGCATTGGATGAGCTTTTGCCTGATTGGAAAGAATTAGGCGCGCCGTTATTAACGGCTGTGACTAAAAATGAACATTGGATAATGAAGGAAAAAGGTAAAATGGGCCTGCCTCATTTCATGCTGCCGCCCTTGATGAGCAATACCGGTAATTATATCATCAGTCTGGGTAACCTATGTCGCTGGTTGGGAGAGCAGGCTGAAAATATGGGCGTTGAAATATTTCCGGGTTTTGCTGGTGCCGATATTCTGTATCATGAAGATGGTTCCGTTAAAGGCGTTTTAACGGGGGATATGGGCGTTGCCGCTGATGGGAGCAAAAAAGACACCTACATGTCGGGCATGGAATTGCACGGTAAATATACTTTCATTGCAGAAGGCGTAAGAGGCTCAATTGCGAAAGTCCTGATCGAAAAATTCAATTTGCGGGATGGTAAGGAGCCACAGACCTATGGCATTGGCATCAAGGAACTATGGGAAGTTAAGCCCGAGAATCACAAGCAAGGCATGGTAATCCATACGCAGGGCTGGCCTTTAGACAAAGCAACAGTTGGCGGCGGGTTCATTTATCACCTTGAGGATAATCAGGTGGCCATCGGTTTTGTTGTTGGCCTTGACTATTCCAATCCTTATTTGTCGCCTTTTGATGAGATGCAAAGATTTAAGAATCATCCGTCTATTCGGCCCATATTAGAGGGGGGCCGGCGTATATCTTACGGGGCGCGGGCCATTAACGAAGGCGGTTTTCAATCTATCCCAAAGCTTACTTTTCCGGGCGGCGCGCTCATCGGATGTAGTGCGGGCTTTGTCAATGTGCCGCGCATAAAAGGGTCACATAATGCCATGAAAACGGGCATGATGGCGGCCGAGGCGGCGTTTAATAAGATTACGGCAGAGAAGAAGGATGAATTAACGGAATATCCGGCACTTTTTGAATCAAGCTGGGTCTATAAAGATCTTTACAGGGTGCGCAATGCAAAGCCGTCTATTCATAAATTCGGGACCTTTTTGGGCACCCTGTATGCGGGTTTTGATATGTGGGTAAATAATCTGGGCCTTGGGTTTCTGTTGCCTTGGACATTCAGTCATGAAGAAGACCATAAATGCCTGAAGCTCGCGCGTGATAGTGCGCCCATTGATTATCCCAAGCCTGACGGCGTTATCACTTTTGATAAACTGTCATCAGTCTTTCTGTCCAATACCAACCATGAGGAAAATCAGCCCTGTCATTTGACATTAAAAGATGATGCGGTACCTGTTAATGTGAACTATACTCTCTATGCTGCGCCAGAAGTACGCTTTTGTCCGGCGGGCGTGTATGAATTCATTGTGGATAAGAATGGCGAAAATCCTGCTTTGCAGATAAATGCGCAAAATTGCGTGCATTGTAAAACCTGTGATATTAAAGACCCAACGCAGAATATTAACTGGACAGTACCGGAAGGCGGCGGCGGTCCTAATTATCCAAATATGTAAGAATATTGACGAGAACTGGAGCAGAGATTGAAAAATAAACGGCAAATCTTGAAGCGAATTCTAAGTGGTGTGACTCCTGTTTTATGGGTCGGCATGGCATGTTTTACTGTCTCTTTTAGCGCGGCCTTTGCCAGCAATGGCACAGGCGATATCAAGCAGATTCCAGATCAGCCGTACGGCGAATATTTGGCCGGCTTACACGCGGCAATTCATAACGATTTACGGGTTGCGGCTGATTTTCATGAGAAGGCCTTGGTGCTGGATCCTGATAATCGGATGATTTTGAGGAAATCTTTTACGATTTTTATTGCTGATGGCCGATATGATTCGGCCTTGAAGGTGGCTCATAAGCTTACCGAATTTGATATTTCGAACAGTATGATTCAAATGTTTCTGTTTCTGGAACAATTAGAGGCGGGCAATCATGACGCGGCCCTTTTAAACCTGGAAAATATGGGGAATGCCGGTGTTTATGGTCTGTTTAAGCCATTATTCCAAAGCTGGGTTCTTTTGTCACAAGGTAAGAGTGAAGAGGCAGAAGATGTTGTAAAGGCGTTACTGGAACAAAAAGGTTTCGATGATTTTAAAAAATTTCATGCGGGGTTGCTTTATGATTTTATTGGAAAAACACAATTGGCGAAAAAATTCTATTCGGAATCCTTGGTTATTCCGGGGGCTTTGTCGCTCCGTACGGTAGAATCCTATGGTATTTTACTTCGTCGGTTGGGGCGAGATCAGGATGCCCGTCAATTGTATGAAAATTATATAGAAAAGGCCCCGGACAATGTGCGGCTTAGGCGGGCATTATATGATTTGGAGAATGATATAGAGGCAAGATCATTCATTACATCTGAAAAAGATGCTGTCGCTGAAATCTTCTATACGGCGGCAAATTTTTTAATGCAGGATGATATCCGCATGCCAGCCATCACTTATTTGCGGTTTGCCAATTTTTTGAAAGATGATTTTTATATTGCCGATTATTTGTTGGGGCAGATATTCGAGGCAGATAAATTTTATGATGGAGCCATGGAAAGCTATGGCAAAATTCCCTTTGAGCATGCCTTATATTTCAGGGCCAAATTACAAATGGCATGGGTTCTTGAAAAAATGGATCGCCTGGATGAGGCCATAGAGGCCATGAGCAATCTTTCGCGGCAATTCCCCAAGGAAAGAGAAATTATTGGTTCTCTTGGGGATATTAATCGTATGAACAGCCGGTTTGATGCGGCTGAAAAGGCTTATTCACGCTATATAGAGGGTATTTCGGTGACCCAAGAGCGTCATTGGAGCATTTTTTATACAAGGGGTATTGTTCGCGAACAGGTAAAAAAATGGGATCTGGCAGAAGCCGATTTTCTTAAGGCGCTTGAACTGCGTCCGGATCAGCCACAAGTATTGAACTATCTGGCGTATAGTTGGGTGGATATGGGCATAAATATTGATAAAGCCAAAGTAATGCTTGAGCGCGCGGTGGAGCTGCGCCCCTATGATGGTTATATCGTGGATAGTCTGGGCTGGGCCATGTACCGTTTGGGCGATATGCCAAAAGCCGTTGAATATCTGGAAAAGGCCGTATTGCTTCAAACAGATGACTGGGCCATAAATGATCATTTAGGGGATGCCTATTGGGCCATTGGCCGTAAAAATGAAGCAAAATTTCAATGGCGTCACGCGCTTTCCTTGAAGCCGGATGAAGACCTTATTGCCAAAATTAAAATAAAAATCAGGGATGGTAAAAAATAAAATCACCCGTTTGGCGCGGGCAAAAATTAATCTTGACCTTTTGGTTACCGGGCGGCGAGAAGATGGTTATCACCTTTTAGATAGTCTGGTTGTATTCGCGGATTATGGCGATGAAATATCCGTGCTTCCTTCTGATGAAATATCTCTTGCTATTACCGGGCCCTTCGCAACAGAATTGATTGGCTTTAAGGATAATATTATCCTTAAAGCCGCGCGCGCGCTGAAAAAGAAATTTAATATTATGAAGGGAGCGGAAATTACACTTGTTAAAAATTTGCCCGTTTCATCTGGTATCGGCGGCGGTTCGGCCGATGCGGCGGCGGCGATTCATGCCTTGATTGAATTATGGCAAATGCCAACCATAGAATCTGATTTGGATGAAATATTGTTATCGTTAGGGGCGGATGTGCCCGTATGCATGGCAAGCCAAACAATGCATATGACCGGCATGGGTGAAAAACTTAGGCCCATCACAATAAATTTCCCTGTTTTTCTTTGTTTGGTAAACCCTGGTGTGGCTGTTTCTACATCTGACATATTCAAGGGGCGCACAAAGAGAGCCTTCTCAAACCCGAGAAAACTTCCGCTGACCATTGAAGATCAATCGCAATTGCAAGAAATCCTGAATGCTGCGGGAAATGATCTGGAAGGTGAGGCCGGTGCAATTAATCCGGTGATTAAAAAAATTATCGCGCAGATTAAAGCAAGCGATGATTGTCTTTTTGCGGGCATGTCCGGAAGCGGCGCAACATGCTTTGGAATATTTTCGAGCGAAGAGGCCGCCCGCAGAATTGCGGGCAATATAAATAGTGCTTCTCCAGGTTGGTGGGTCAAGCCAGTCCGCCTGCGGTGAAATCTTCACCAATTGCTTGCGCATATTATCATATATGTTACATTCTCAAAAAAATATTTTGCGCAATAAAATTAGAAAATAAATTGAGGATAAGGTGAAAATGACAAGGAAGTATTTCTTCTTAAAGAGGGGTGTCTTTATTCTCGTCGCCGGGGTATCGTTGCTGCATCAATCTCTTTTTGCTCAGTCGCTTGACCCTTCAATGCTAGAGGCTCTCCAAAACCAAGCGCAATCAAGGGGCGGGGGGAATACTACGGTTATTTCTCCATTGGATCAGGCGCGTGAGGAGGCTTTTAATGAACGTCAAAAGGCACGCCTTGAGCAGCGCAAGGCAGAAAATGCAAAAATTTCTCGACTTGAAGCAGATTATCATGAGAGGTTGAATTCTGATATTTTGCAATATGGTTATTTAATTTTTGAAAATACACCATCATATGACAATGTCTTAACGGGCAGTATCTCTAATACATATAAGTTGGGTGTTGGCGATGAGCTTATTATCACCCTTCAGGGATCAAAATCTCAAAGTTTTACGGTTAGAGTAGATCTTGAGGGTCGTGTGATCATTCCTCACCTTAAGCCGATCTCTGTTGCGGGGATTAGTTTGGGTGATTTCAAATCAATTTTAACACGGCAAGTTCAAGAGAGCATCATTGGTACGGAAGTGTATGTCTCTCTTGCATCGGTCAGAAGTATTTCAGTTCTGGTGGTAGGGGAAGTTGGTCTGCCCGGTCTGATTCGTACGTCTAGTCTGGCATCTCCCCTGGAAATTTTGATCAGCGCCGGCGGTGTGAAAAAAACAGGATCTTTGAGAAATATTACGATTGTTCGAGAGGGTAAAAGTACGGTTCTCGATATTTATCAGCTGTTAAATGGGGCAGGGTCCGGCTTTGAAACCTTGAATGATGGTGACAGGATCATTGTGCCAACTATTGGCGCGACTATTGCCCTTGACGGAGAAATGGTCAGGCCGGGAATTTATGAATTACCCAGCGGGGGAAATGATATCTCCATCAAGCAAGCGATGTCATTAGCGGGGGGGACATTGCGGCCTTTCGGATATGAAATTTCTCAGGTTTTTCTTGATGAGTCAGGGAAACAACATTTTAGCACGTTAAAAGATGACAAACGTATTCGCGGCGGTGAGGCACTTATTGCCAGTTTAATTGAAAATTCTCAATCTGGAAAAGTGGAACTTTCTGGTCATGTAAAAACGCCCGGCTATAGAGCGTTAGCCGGGGCCAGATCAGTGAATAGTTTGATCGGGAATATCAATAACTTTAAAGATAACCCCTATCTGTTATTTGGATTGATTGAGCGAGTTGAGGAAAAAACACAAACCAGATATTTGAAGGCGTTTAATCCAGAAAAAACATTGAATGATGGCACGGAAATCCTGTTAAAAGACAAGGATAAAGTTATTTTTCTTGGCAGGCCTGATATCGCCTTCCTTATCTCCGAATTTGTCAGAGATGCTATTGTATCTGGAGAATATTCTATTCCACCAATGCTGCCAAATGGCAAAGACAATCCAAAATTCTGCAAGCCTCTGAAAAATTTGGCAAGGATTATTAATGATACGCAGTCAAATCGATTTGCTACGGCGACCCGAGCGGTTTTTGTCAGAAAAGAGGTTGAAGAGGCCATCGCATCGAAGGACGAAAATTTTGGATCATCGACGCCTTTGGATAGCCAGCTGGATCAGCAGGTTTTGCTGGAAAAAATGGCAGAGGAAAGAGACGCAGAAAAAGAACAGGCCGCAGGCGATAAAAATTTACCCAATTGTCCATCAATATATAAAGAAGTGAATAATCTATTGCCGTTCATTCTTGAATATATTGTATCTGTTGATGGGGCAATTCGTCTTCCCGGCGTTTATCCTGTGACCCAGAATACGCCCATATCATCTCTCATCGCGGTAAGCGGGGGGACATCAAATGATGCCAATATGACGAATATTGAAGTGACCAGTCTTGATACAGGCTCAGGATCCGGAGGCCTTGAAATGAAGTGGGCTTATATTGATACGGGTCAGACGAATCTTGAAACGGTGAGCATTAATCCGGGCGGCGGCATACGCGTCGGCTCGAAATATTCCAATTTTGAGGCGGGCGCCGTGCTGTTATCCGGGGAATTTATACAGCCTGGTGTTTATACCATCAGAAAAGGGGAAAAACTTTCTGACCTGATGTCGCGCGCGGGCGGCGTTACCGATCAGGCCTATACGTACGGCGCGATTTTTACGCGAAATCGAGTGAAAGAGGTTCAGCGTGCGGTACTTGAAAAAACCGCAAGGCATTTACGATCCGCAATGATATCAGCTTCGGTCAAGAAAAATATTGAAGCGGATTCTTTGATGGCGGCACAGCAATTGACAAATCAGCTCGCCAATGCGGAACTTATCGGGCGGGTAGTTATAGAGGCAGACCCCTTGAAATTGAGCCTTAGTCCCGCATTAGATACGGTATTGGAAGCAGGTGATTCTCTTTATATGCCGAAGCGGCCGAATTTTATCATTGCTATGGGGGATGTGTTAAATCCCGGCGCTTTGCAGTTTATTCCGGGAAAAGGGGTATCCGAATATATTGATGAAGTTGGCCGCTATACCCGTTCGGCGGATGAGGGACGTATTTATATTGTCTATCCAAACGGTGTGGCAAAGCCGATCAACTTGTCATCATGGGGCGGGGACCGGAATATCAGTATTCCACCAGGAACGGCCATTGTGGTTCCGACAGACCTCAGTCCATATGATGCATTATCATTGATGAAAGAAATTGGCGGGATATTCCAAAATCTGGCGGTCTCTGCGGCGTCCATTGCCATTCTTATTCGAAATTAACGGTTTGAGGGGTGGAAAAAAAAGAAAAATTTGGACGTAGAAGCCTCGTTATTCCCTTTGTATTTGGGCTTGGGTTTTTATCCTGTTTTCCCTCGGCATCATTGGCCGAGGGCGCTTATAGTTATAACAGCTTTGGCGGCATTGGTCTCTTGGACATGCGAACAGCACGCTTTGCCCCGGATGGAACGCTTGCGGTTGGCGTTGATTATCAAAATCAAACAACACGATATTTTGCAACATGGCAGGCGACTCCTTGGCTGGAAACGACCTTAAGTTATGCCGACGAGAATATAAGTCGATTGGGGGTTGATCGATCCTTTGATGTGAAGGTCAGGCTTATGACGGAAGGTAACTACAGGCCGCAGCTGGCTATAGGCCTTCAGGATGCGCTGGGTTCCGGTAATTATGCGGCTGAATATATTGTTGCCAGCAAACGATATTATGATTTTGATTTTACAATGGGTTTTGCCTGGGGGTATCTGGGCTCGCGGGGCGGAATGAATAATATGTTCAAGCTGTTTGGAGATAATTTTGATGAAAGGTCAGAAACGACTTCCAGCGGGGGGGGCAGAACGGGAAGTTTCTTTTCTGGTAAGGAGATGGCCTTTTTTGCTGGTATGGAATATTTTCCTCCGGTTAAAGGGTTAAGCGTAAAAATTGAGTATAGCGGGGTTGATACGACGAAAATTGATTATCTTTCATATCTGGAACGGAAAACGGCTTTTAATATTGGCATAAATTATAAACCTACGTCATGGGCAGATATTACGGTTGGTTTAGATCAGGGTGATCAATTTGGGATTCGATTTACACTCAAGCAAAACTTGCGTCGTTTGAAGTTTAAGGGCCTGTTTAAGGATAGGGGGCCAGTGCCTATTATTGCGCGCCGTAAAGCTGGAAACGCGCAAGCAATATATCCGGAAATACCCTCCTTAAGTGAGGGCAGTGACCTTATGTTTGATCGCTTGAGGCGCCTAGGGGCCAAGGTCACGGAGCTTGAACAGAAACCGGAAAGAATAATTTTAAAGATTGTCATAAAAGAAGATACGGATATTGGCCGTTTAACGCTTTTAGGGGCTGTTTTGGAATCTTATGAAGATGTGATCATTCATATGAGCCACAAAGGGGAAGAGATAGGAAAATATCAAGCTTCTCGCGCCGATACGATTGGTCAAATGGCTATAGAAAATTTTCGTAAATCTGCAGTATACCTAAGGAGCCAAACGCAGGGAACCAGACAACCCGCATCACATGAAAAAACAAACAATATCATCTCTCAAGCGATGTTTCGTGATATAGAAAAGACAGGCTTGATCCTTAAGTCAATAAAATATACCAAACAGGAAGTGGTTGTAAAAAAAGAAGCGGGGCCATATTTTACAGAAATAAAAAATATTGGTCGTACGGCCCGAATATTGACGCGTAATATGCCCGATAATATTGAAAAATTTACCGTTATCTCAGAAGAAAATGGCGTAGAAATATCTCAAGTCTCTGTCCTGCGAAAAGATTTGGAAAAAGCCAACCGATATCAAGGCAGTCCGGAAGAAATCTGGGCGAACAGTGAAATCTCTGTGCCGGGCAGTGCTGCTTCCTCTGAAATTGCCATGAATGAATATTTGCCAGAAAAAAATATTACGTTTAATTGGGGATTTAAGCCAGAGGCTGTCACCCATTTTGGCGGAAATAATGACGGCAGATTTAGGGGAGACATCTATGCAAAATTATTTGCCTCCGTTCAGGTGACTAAAAAGTTAAAACTATCTGCGGAATTAAAACAATTTATTGTGGGTGATATTGATAAAATACCGGGGGATGCAAACCCAAATATCTCAAATGTCAGAAGTGATATTGCCCGTTATGCGAAGGAAGGCAGAACAGCTTTAGAGCGTATGACGCTTGATTATAACGCTCAAATTGGTCAAAATCTATATGCGCGGGTTACGGGGGGGCTGTTGGAGAGTATGTTCGGCGGGATTGGCGCAGAATTTCTGTATCGCCCTTATAGGCAGAATTTTGCTTTTGGTGTTGATATAAATTGGGTCAAGCAAAGAAATTTCAATCAATTGTTTTCTTTTCAAGACTATGAGACATTGACAGGGCATGTGACCTATTACCATGAAAATACGACCTATAATATTACAAGTAAAATAAGCGCAGGGCGATATTTAGCCGGTGATTACGGGGCGACTTTTGATATTTCCCGCAGATTCTCCAATGGTATTCGTATTGGGGTCTGGGCAACCGTAACGGATATGTCATCCAATGATTTTGGCGATGGCAGTTTTGATAAAGGTATTTATATGACCCTGCCTTTGGAAATATTCTGGTATCAGCCGACCCGCGAACGGATGCGTCTTAAATTTAGAAGTTTGGGGAAAAATGGCGGACAGATGTTAGATAAGCCCGGCAGTCTTTATGATATGTTATCTTCAGGGAGAAAAGCGAGGCTGGCGCATGATTGGCGCGAAATTCTGGATTAGCTCCTGAATTTTCTCAATGAGTTTATTTGATTTTTTTTGCAGAAAGTAGTATTTCTTTAATGATCTTATTATACCACAGAGCCTAGGTTACAAGAATAAAATTAATCTTAAAAAACGGAAAAAATATGACTGATATTGCCTTTACATCTAATAGTCGAGTTGTTGTTGTGGGACTGGGGTATGTGGGTTTGCCGCTTGCCGTTGCAATGGCCAAGAAGTTTGATGTGATCGGTTTTGATATAAGCGAAGAACGTATTAAAGAATTAAACAGTGGCTTTGACAGAACGGAAGAGATAGACTGGGAAAGATTGGAAGCCAGCACGATTACGCTTACCACCGATCCTGACGTTATAAAAGAGGCGAGCGTCTATATAGTCACTGTACCAACACCTGTTAATGAAGATAACAGCCCGGATCTGCGTCCGGTTGAATCCTCATGCGAACTATTAGGCCCGTTGTTGACAAAAGGGGCAATCGTTGTTTTTGAAAGTACGGTCTATCCGGGCGTGACAGAAGAGCTTTGTGGGCCAATTCTGGAAGAAAAATCAGGCCTTGTTTGTGGCAAGGACTTTTTCCTCGGATATTCTCCGGAAAGAATTAATCCCGGAGATAAAGAACATACCGTTGATAAAATTATAAAGGTCATTGCCGGACAGAATGATGACGTAACTGATGTATTGGCCGCTTTATACGGCGCTGTTACCACGGGGGGCACTTTCGCCGCCGCAAGTATTCGCGCGGCAGAAGCGGCAAAGGTTATTGAAAATGCCCAGAGGGATATAAATATCGCTTTTATCAATGAAATTACCATGATTTTTCAAAAATTGGGCATATCTGTTTATGATGTGCTTGAGGCTGCGGGAACCAAATGGAATTTTCTGAATTTCACGCCGGGCCTTGTGGGCGGCCACTGTATTGGTGTTGATCCATTCTATTTGGCGGAACGTGCGCGTCAGATTAACCATGACCCGCGGATTATTCTCGCGGGCCGCGCCATTAATGATAGTATGGCGGATTTTATTGCCGAACGGGTTTGCGCGCAATTATCTGGACAGGGAAAGATTTTAGTCCTTGGCTTGACCTTTAAAGAAAACTGTCCTGATCTGCGCAATACCAAGGTTACAGATCTTATTCAGGGGTTGCGCCGCAGAGGATTTACGGTTGATGTCCATGATGCCGCTGCGGATCCCGTAGAAGCCAAGAAATTTTATAATATCGATTTGGTCCCTTCATTGGATGATCTTGAAGATAATTCCTACGCAGCGGTAATGGGCGTGGTTGCCCATGATGCCTATAAGTCACTTACCGGCACTGATATGGAGCGTTTACTTGAGGTTGGCGGTCTGATTGCCGATGTCAAGGCGATGTGGCGTGGTCAGGATAAACCAGAGCATTTGCGTAAGTGGCAGCTGTAACAATTTATATTTTTACAGCCGGGTAATTTTCGGATATTCGCGGGCAAGGGTGATGGCCCTTGCCGCCATGAATATGCTGTAGCTCAGCCATAATCCGTGGTTTTGCCATATGGGCAAGAATATTATCAATGATACAATGTAAATAATCGTAGAGATCATCATGCTGTTTCGCATGTATTTCGCGGCTGTGGCCCCGATGAATATGCCGTCAAAATGAAAGCACCAGATCGAAATGACCGGCAGAATGATAACCCATATTAAATATTCTGCTGCGGTACTTCTGATGTCCGGAATGTTGGTCAGTATATTGATGAATATGTCACCAAAAAGCAGATAGATTAAGCTGAAGAATACGGATGTTGCCAAGGCCCATTTTCCTGACGTCATGACGGCTTTGTGCAGACCGCTACGGGATTTGCGGCCGACTTCCTTGCCAACGAGAACTTCTGCGGCCTGTGCAAAGCCGTCCAGCCCATATGATGTGTAAGTGGTTGCCCACGGCCCCCCTTGACTTATTCTGTATTTGATATAGAGAAGCCCAGCTTCTCTATATTTTTGACTTCCGAGGTTTCCATTTTTTGGCCAGTTTTAGAACTTCCAGCTTCAACTC
>UOFW01000026.1_pt1 | contig 17756 bp, 20 predicted proteins | sample 1989241 | NCBI WGS metagenome assembly UOFW01 (sample SAMEA4712195, study PRJEB27164) | hydrothermal vent metagenome | biome: marine basaltic hydrothermal vent biome; feature: marine hydrothermal vent; material: mineral | place: Pacific Ocean | collected 2011-06-14/2011-07-23 | depth 1719 m | reverse complement strand
GGTGCAAATCTGAAAGGCTTCGAGGGCTTCCTGATCTGTGATGGGAACATATTTCACCCTTTTCATCTCATAAAGCCAGCTATGCTCCGGGCCAATGCCGGGGTAATCCAGCCCGGCGGAAATGGAATGGGCTTCTTCGATCTGGCCATCATCATCCATAAGAAGATAGGTGCGGTTGCCATGCAGTACGCCGGGTTTTCCTCCGGCGAGCGATGCGGCATGTTTGCCTGTATTCAGGCCATGTCCTGCTGCTTCGATCCCATACATATCAATATCATCATCTAAAAAAGGATGAAACAGACCAATTGCATTGGATCCGCCGCCAACGCAGGCCACAAGGCTGTCGGGCAGGCGGCCTTCTTTGGCAAGGATTTGTTCGCGGCTTTCAATGCCGATAACGGACTGGAAATCACGGACCAGCTCGGGGTAGGGATGTGGCCCCGCCGCCGTACCGATGATGTAAAAAGTATCAGAAACATGGGCCACCCAGTCGCGCATGGCTTCATTCATGGCATCTTTCAGGCTCTGGGAACCACAAGTGACCGGAATGATTTCCGCGCCCAGCAATTTCATGCGAAACACATTGGGCTTTTGCCGTTCAATATCTTTTGCCCCCATATAAATCACGCATTTCATGCCAAAGCGTGCGCAGACCGTGGCGGTGGCGACCCCATGTTGTCCGGCACCGGTTTCGGCAATGATTCGGCTTTTCCCCATGCGCCTAGCCAGCAGTATTTGCCCGATGCAATTGTTGATTTTATGGGCGCCGGTATGGTTCAACTCTTCCCGTTTGAAATAAATTTTTGCGCCGCCGAGATATTCCGTTAACCGCTCAGCATAATACAGCGGGCTGGGCCGGCCAACAAATTCCGCCAGCAAGCCGTCAAATTCAGCCTTAAAGTCCGGATCATTTTTCGAGGCCCGGTAGGCCTCTTCCAGATCAAGAATTAACGGCATTAAAGTTTCGGCGACGAACCGGCCGCCGAATTTGCCAAAACGACCCTCATTATCCGGCCCGGCTTTATAAGTATTTTTATCTGGTCTTATATCTGGGCTCATATATTGTCCTTGGTTATAATCGTCATGAAAGCGTTTATTTTAGGGATGCTTTTTGCGCCGGGGTGATTTTCAACGCCGCTGGATACATCAAAGATGGCCGCGCCGCTTATGGCGGCGGCGGCTTCGAGGTTATCCGCATCAAGCCCGCCAGATAACATCCACGGCATATTCCATTGCTGGCCTTTCATGAGGTGCCAGTCAAATCGCAGGCCATTTCCGCCGGGCAGGGCCTCCTTCTGATCCGCCGCAGGCTTGGCATCGAAGAGCAGTATGTCCGCCGTATTTTCATAGGCTTTTGCGACGGCGATATCTTCGGCAGTGGTGACGGCAATGGCCTTCATCACCGGACGCTTGAAACGGTTTTTAATCTCTTGGCACCGCTGGGGACTTTCTTGGCCGTGTAATTGGATAAGATTGAGAGAGATATGATCCAGCGTAGCTTTAAGCTGTTCATCCGACGGATTAACAAAAACGCCGCATATGGTCACAGAGGCCGGAATTTTGGCGGCAAGTTCCGCCGCCCGTTTCGGCGAGATATTGCGCGGTGATTTTTCATAAAAAACAAAACCAATATAGGACGCCCCGGCCCGGACGGCTGCCTTGACGGCCTCTGGGGTCGTTAAACCGCATATTTTGGCTCTGAGGGACATTTTTATTAATCCAATTTCTCTAATTCCCGGGCAATATTCTGGGCGGCGCGGGTGGGGTCATCGGCTTCTGTGATGGGGCGGCCAATGACAATATAATCTGCGCCGCGCTCAATGGCTTCCCGAGGGGTCATGGTTCGTTTTTGATCACCGCTACTGCTGCCAATGGGCCGGATACCGGGGACAATGAGCTTAAAATCAGGGCCGCAAGCCGCGCGTATGGCGGTAATTTCGAAAGGAGAACAGACCACGCCGTCCAGCCCGCTTGCCTGTGCCAGACGGGCCATGCGCACCACTTGGGCGCTTGTGGGGGGGGTCAAGCCAATATCCTGCAGATCATTTTCATCCATGCTGGTTAAGATAGTCACGCCGACAATGATCGGGCGCTTACAACCGACATTCTGTGCAGCCTCTGTTGCTGCCTTTACCGCCGCCGTCATCATGGCCGCGCCGCCGCTGGTATGAACGGTCATGATAAGCGGGTTTAGCGGCATTAACGCGCTTATGGCCTTGGCCACCGTATTGGGAATGTCATGTAGTTTCAAATCCAGAAAAATGGGCATGCCTGACTGCGCAACATGATCAAATCCCGTAGGGCCGCAAGCGCCAAAAAATTCAAGGCCAAGCTTTACGCCGCCCACATGATCCCGCAGATTTTCAGCCAGATCAAAAGCCGTTTGCTGATCTGTGGTATCCAAAGCACATAATATACGTCGTGACGGGGTTAGGCCGCTCATAAGAATCATCCTCACTATGAGGTTGTTTTTTCTCACGAACCGAAGGAGATGACAAGGTATTTTATCTGGATTTCAAGAAATCTGTTTCTGATCCTGTGGTATTTCACCAGCGCTTTCGGTGGGGGACATATTCTTTATCTGGTCTTTTATCTGCTTTTCCAATTCACGGATGATTTTGGTTTGTTTGCGATTATGACGGGCGTGCCGGACAGATTTTGCGACAACAACCAATGATCCGGCCCCAAGGCCGATGAAAATCCCGGCAAAAAGTAGAATATATAAAGGCAGGTTCCAAGAAATGGGCAAGGGGGCCAGACTGAAAGTCACATCCACCCTATTGGCCACAGCCACGATAATACAAAAGGCTGCGAAGATGATAAAAGCTGCGAGGGTGATAATTCGCATAATATATTCATTTCAGATTTGGTCAGATTTGGTCAGATTTTAGGACTTAAAATAGGGGGGCTATTTATTATTGAGCCGTTCCCGAAGGTCTTTGCCTGTTTTAAAGTAGGGCACAAATTTTTCCGGCACATCAACCGTCTCGCCCGTGCGCGGGTTGCGTCCGATTCTGCTGGGGCGGTGCTTTACCGAGAAGGCGCCAAAGCCCCGAAGTTCAACCCGGTTTCCCGCCGCAAGGGCATTGGTAATTTCTTCAAAGATAGTATTCACGATCCGTTCAACGTCACGCTGATAGAGATGTGGATTGGCTTCGACCAGTCGTGAAATCAGCTCTGATTTTATCATCACATTATTCCCTATTATATTTCTGCTAAATTTTTTCTCATGACAGGGTGCCAGAGACTTTTTGTCCCGTCAAGGTTAAGTCCCTAAAAAAAAGGCATTTTTTGTGATTTAAGGCCTTTTTATGAGAAAAACCCGTCTGGCGGACCAGACGGGTTTGTAAAATAGGGTATAATCCGGAATTATTCGGGTTATTTTTTGTCTTTCTTCGCCGCCAATGCCGCGCCGAGAATATCCCCGAGGCTCGCGCCGCTGTCAGAAGAGCCATATTGTTTAACAGCTTCTTTTTCTTCTGTGATTTCCAGAACCTTGATGCTCAGGGTGACTTTCCGTGTTTTCTTGTCGAAATTGGTGACCATGGCGTCAATCTTGTCACCGACAGAGAAACGTTCAGGGCGTTGTTCTGAACGATCACGGCTAAGGTCGGCCCGGCGGATAAAGGCTTCCATCGGTTTGTCATCTTCGCCGATCGTAACTTCAAGACCATTTTCGGTAACATTGGTAATTGTACAAGTGACCGTACCACCTTTTTTCAGGCCTTCAACACTGGTAATCGGGTCAGATGTCAATTGCTTGATTCCAAGGGAAATACGTTCTTTCTCAATATCAATATCCAGAATGACCGCTTTGGTTATATCGCCCTTTTTATATTCTGCAAGGGCAACGTCACCGGATTTATTCCAATCCAGATCAGACAAATGAACCATGCCATCAACATCACCATCGGCAAGTCCGATGAACATACCAAATTCAGTGATATTTTTGATTTCGCCTTCGATTTCAGAACCGATCGGGAATTTCTCGGCAAAGGCATCCCAAGGATTATCAAGGCATTGTTTCAGGCCAAGGCTGATGCGGCGTTTTTCAGGGTCAATTTCCAGCACCATAACTTCAACTTCTTGGCTGGTGGAAACGATTTTACCCGGATGGATGTTTTTCTTAACCCAGCTCATTTCGGAAACATGAACCAGACCTTCGATGCCTTCTTCAAGTTCAACAAAAGCACCATAATCGGTAATATTGGTAATACGACCTTTAAGTTTGGTGTTGATGGGGAATTTCTGCTCGACAACGGTCCAGGGATCTTCGAGCAATTGTTTCATACCCAGTGAAATACGTTGTGTTTCAGGATTCAGGCGAATGACCTGAACATTGATGGTATCCCCGATATTCAAAACTTCGGACGGATGATTGATGCGTTTCCAGGAAATGTCGGTAACATGCAACAAACCGTCTATGCCGCCCAAGTCAACAAAGGCACCATAATCAGTGATGTTTTTAACAATACCTTCTACCACTTGACCCTCGGCCAGTGACGTGATCAGTTCAGCACGTTGCTCGGCGCGGGTTTCTTCAAGAATGGCGCGGCGTGAAACAACGATGTTGCCGCGCTTGCGATCCATTTTGAGGATTTGGAAGGGCTGAGATATATTCATTAAAGGCGTGACGTCGCGTATGGGGCGAACGTCAACCTGAGATCCGGGCAAGAATGCCACAGCGCCGTTCAAGTCAACGGTGAAACCACCCTTGACGCGGCCAAAGATGACGCCTTCAACACGTTCTTCATTTTCATAAGATTTTTCCAGAAGTGTCCATGACTCTTCCCGGCGGGCTTTTTCTCTGGACAGGATTGCTTCGCCAGTGGCGTTTTCGATGCGTTCGACAAAAATGTCTACTTTATCACCGACAGCAAGCTCTGCAGGTTGGCCGGGAGTGCCAAATTCTTTTAATAAGACACGGCCTTCAGCTTTTAGGCCAATGTCAATAGTCGCCGCTTCTTTATCGAGTGCGATGATCGTTCCGGTAACTACTTTACCGTCAAATTTTTCGTTTTCGCCAAAAACTTCGTTCAGCATTGCTTCGAAATCTTCGGTACTTGGTGCCGTTTGTTCAATGTTCATTTAATATTTTCTCTTTCAATTCATAATGTTTTATCAGGCCAGCCGGTTGTATCCGGCGGTCTTTCGGTAACGCAAAACAGGTTAATAAAATGCAGAATGCCTGACTTTTTTATAACTTAAATTAAGTCAGGCTTTTCTCATTCTGTTCGAAAAAAGCGCTAAAGCCTGTTCGAACACGGCTTCTATATCTGAATTTGTTGTATCAAGCAAGTGTGCGTTTTTGGCGGCTTTCAAGGGGGATGAGGCGCGGTTTGTGTCACGGCGGTCCCTTTGGATCAGATCATCCAGGATGGCTTGAAACTGGGCGGGGCTTGCGCCGGGGCCATATTGCTCTAAAACCCGCCGTTTTGCACGGGTTTCAACGTCCGCAATGATAAATAATTTTAGGGTTGCATCCGGGCAGACGACGGTGCCAATATCACGGCCATCCAATATTGCGCCGGGCGGGTTCCGGGCAAACTTCCGCTGAAAGTCCAGAAGATGTGCCCGAACGGACGGAATGACGGCAACTTTTGAGGCAAGCCCCCCGGTTGATTCGCTTTTAAGTTCGGGATCGCTCAAATCAATCTCAGCCAATTTTTTGGCGGCCTTCAAAGCATCCTGTTCATTTTCAGGGTCGCCTCCGGCCCGATATACCTGCAGGCCGACGGCCCGATATAAGGAACCGGTATCAAGATAGGCATAATCAAGATGCGCGGCCAGCTTGCGGGCCAAAGTTCCCTTGCCCGATGCCGCAGGGCCATCAACAGCAATAATGACAGGAGGTTTGGGCCGGCTAATGGGCATTATGGTTTGTCCTTTATATCAGCACCAAGCCCATTCATCAGGGCGCGAAAGCCGGGGAAACTTGTTTCGATCACCGCGGCGTCATCGACCTCAACCGGTTTTTCAGTCGCCATTCCAAGAATAAGAAATGACATAGCGATTCGATGATCAAGATGGGTATTAACCGCTGCGCCGCCCGCGATCTCAGCTTTGCCGGTGACGGTCATACCGTCGTCAAATTCGGTGACCATACAGCCGTTCGCGTTAAGGCCTGTCACCATGGCGCTGATTCGGTCGCTCTCTTTAACGCGCAGCTCGTCAATACCGCGCATGACCGTATCCCCTTCGGCAAAGCTCGCCGCAATGCATAATATGGGATATTCATCAATCATGGACGGTGCGCGGGATTTTGGCACGGTGATGCCGGTAAGCCTGCTGTATTTTACCTGAATATCCGCAACCGATTCGCCGCATTCCTGCCGCTTGTTCATAAAATTTATATCTGCGCCCATTTCTTGTAATGTGGTAAAAATACCGGTGCGCGACGGGTTCATGCCGACATTTTCAATGATAATGTCAGAATCCGGGGTGATCAGGGCCGCGACGGTGGGGAAAGCCGCAGAAGACGGGTCTGTAGGCACAAACATCTCTTTTGCCGCAAGCTCCGGCTGTCCGGTCACCGTAATTGCGGTACCCTCCGGGCCTTCCTGAATGTCAATTTCGACGCCAAAATGTTTGAACATGCGCTCGGTATGATCGCGGGTCGGGGTCTTTTCAATAACGGTGGTCTTGCCGGGCGTATTAAGCGCCGCCAGCAGAATGGCTGATTTGACCTGGGCCGAGGCCACGGGAATTTCATAGTCAATGGGCAGGGGATCCATAATGCCGCGTACTGTCAGCGGCAGGGTCATGCCTTCTGACCCGTCAAATGCCGCGCCGAACTTCTCCAGCGGGTCTGTCACCCGTTTCATGGGCCGCGATGACAAGGACGCATCGCCGGTAAAATGCGTATTGAATGGATAGGTGGCAACTAAACCCATAATCAGGCGCGCGCCTGTGCCGCTATTGCCCATTTCAAGGGATTTTTCCGCCGGGCATAATCCGCCGATACCGACACCATATACCAACCAGTCGCCATTTTCCGCGCGGGAAATATCCGCCCCCATAGCCGTCATGGCATGGGCGGTATTCAGGACATCTTCGCCTTCAAGCAGTCCGCAAATCCGGCTTTGGCCGATGGCTAAAGTCCCCATAATCAGGGCGCGGTGGGAGATGGATTTATCGCCGGGTACTTTTAAGGTTCCGGTCAGGGCCGTTGCTTTTTGGGAAATCAGGTGAGTCATGGGCAGAGTTTCAAACTGTTAATCATTTCATATTTTGAATTGAGATAGCATGATTTAAGGCCGCCCGACCAGAAAATATTATGTATTTTTGTTTTTTTGGGGCATAAAAAAACCTGATCTGCTAATAAGCTTTGACAGAGGAGCTTATCCGTGGCAAATGCTTTCTTCTCAAGAATGAGCTTAATGAACATGGTTTAAGGAGAATTACGTTGGCTAATCCTGAATGGGGAACCAAACGCCAGTGTCCAAAGTGTGGCACAAGATTTTATGATCTGGGAAATGCAGATCCGATCATATGCATCGACTGTGGGAAAAAATTTAAGCCAGAGGTCATTTTGAAAAGTAAAATGTCCCCGCTTGAATTGACAACAGAAGGTAAAGAAGACGACGTAGAAGAAGAACTTCTGGAGGTTGAAGGAAGTATCAATGATGATGTTGAAGTCGATGCAGATGATAATACGGTTGTTCTGAGCGATGACGACGGCACAAATGTGGCGGACGTTGTGGTAAAAACTAAACCAACGTCACCTGACGAATAATTTTTATTTTTCCACTTGATTATCAAAGGCAGGATGCGTAAATTCTGCCCACTGATTCACAGATTCGAATTTAGGATGTGGATGAGGGGCTATAGCTCAGTTGGGAGAGCGCTTCGCTGGCAGTGAAGAGGTCAGCGGTTCGAACCCGCTTAGCTCCACCATCCTCCGCTTTTTTAATATTTTATGACGAACAGCTGATTTTCAAATGGCGGGCCCATTCGGGAGCTTCTGCGGCGTAACCCTTAAATTCCGGTTGTTCATCGAAGGGCCGCGCGAGCAAGTTCATCAGGCGATCAACCTCTGAAAAATCCCCTTGTTCTGCTTGTTGGATAGCTTGCTGCGCCAGATAGTTTCTCAAGATATATTTTGGGTTAATGGCCCGCATATTTTTCCAGCGCTTGGCGGGGGTATCTTTTTCCAATTCTAACCGTTTATCATAGGCTTGAAACCAGTTTGTAAAAGCCGCGCCATATTTTGCCATAGTGCCGACTTCTCCAAGTTGTCGGAAGAAAATTGTATAGTCAGTCTTGTGGTCTGTCATCAGGGACAGCAATTCGGCGACCAATTGGCTGTCCCCTTCTATGGGTTCCCCCAGGCCCAGTTTCTGGTTCATCAAGTGATTAAAACGTGCGAAAAAAACATGATGATAATGATTGCGCACCTGCTCTACCATGTCCGTTGACAGGAGTGGTTTCAGGGCATGGCAGAGGGCGAAACAATTCCACAGACCAATATTTGGCTGCTGATTGAACGCATAGCGGCCCATATCATCGGAATGATTGCAGATATAGCCGGGGTCATAGGCTTCCATAAAACCATAAGGGCCATAATCGAAAGTCTGGCCAAGGATTGACATATTGTCCGTATTCATCACCCCGTGGGCAAAGCCAAAAGCCTGCCATTGGGCGATCATTTCTGCGGTTCGGGTGGTAATCTCCAACAGCATACGATCAAAAGGCAAGGGGCTTTTCCGCAGTTCGGGAAAATGAATATCCAGCACATAATCTGCCAGTTTTTTTAAGTCATCATGTTGCTGCGTGTAGAAAAAATACTCGAAGGAGCCAAAGCGGATATGACTTTCACTCAAGCGTAATAATCCGGCGGCGGTTTCCATTGTTTCGCGCCGCACCGGTTCATCACTGCTGATCAGGCATAAGGCGCGGCTGGTGGGTATCCCCAAATGATGCAAGGCTTCGCTGGCCAGATATTCCCGAATGCTCGACCGTAAAACGGCGCGCCCGTCGCCCATTCGGGAAAATGGTGTTAAGCCCGCGCCTTTCAGATGTAAGTCCCAGAGGATATTCTTTCTATTGCGCACTTGCCCCAAAAGCAGGCCTCGGCCATCTCCAAGGCGCGGGCTATAACCGCCGAATTGATGGCCGGAATAGACCATGGCCAAAGGGGCTGCGCCAGAGATGATCTCAGCTCCGCTGAAGAATTTTAAGGCAATGTCGCCGGATAGTTCATCTGGATCAAGGTCAATCAACCCCGCTGCCGCCGCATTAACGCTGGCCATACGGGGATTCGGCAGGGGGCGTGCGGCCATGGAAACCGAAAATCTGTCACCCAATTTGGCAAATTGATTGTCAAAATTCAATTTCACGAAGAGAGTTCCGGAGTTTTATATTCTGGTGCGTGATCTATTTCCCGTTGCTGCGCCTTTTTCAGATGTTTATTGGCGCGGCGTTTATCAATGACTTTCGCCGCATCTTCTCCAATATGAGGCAGGCCTTTTTTCCGCGCGAGGGTAACTTGTTTTTCCCGTTCCAGATGGCGTTGTTTCTGCGCATTGCTATGGTTGTCATAACAATGCAGGCAGCTCACGCCGCGCCGATAGCTTTCGGCCTGTTTTTCCATCTCGGTGATGGGCATACGGCAGGCAAAACATTGGTCATAGCTGCCTTCTGCCAGATTATGTCTCACAGATACGCGGCTATCAAAAACAAAGCATTCGCCTTGCCAAAGGGAATTTTCTTCTGGTATTTCTTCGAGATATTTCAGGATGCCGCCCTCCAGATGATAAACCTCGGCAAAGCCCTGTTGTTTCAGATAGGCGGTTGATTTTTCGCAGCGAATCCCGCCGGTACAATACATCGCAACTTTTTTACCTTCCTTGCCGGAAAGCTGATCCTTGACAAAAGCGGGGAATTCTCGAAAAGTTGTGGTTTGGGGATTTATTGCCCCTTTGAACGTGCCAATGCCGACTTCATAATCATTGCGGGTATCCACCACGATCACATCAGGATCCGCAATCAAATCATTCCAGTCCGTCGGTTTAACATAGGTGCCGACAATATGGCGCGGGTCAATATTTTCCACGCCCATGGTGACGATTTCCTTTTTCAGGCGCACTTTGGTGCGGTGAAAAGGCATCTCGGTGGCGGTAGATTCTTTGGTGACGATATGTTGCAGCCTCTTATCCGACCGGATAAATTCATGAAGCGCTTTTATGGCCTGCGCCGTGCCGGCAACCGTGCCATTGATGCCTTCCTGGGCCAAAAGCAAGGTGCCGCGAATATGATGCAGGGTCAGAAAATCATGGTATTTTGGGCGTAATTCCTGATAGTCGGCAAGCTCTGTAAAATGATAGAGGGCCGATACGACATAGTTGGTCATCGTCTTCCTTTCAGCGGGCCGAACCGTAAATCCGGAGCCAAGTTAATGTTATTTAACCAATATATAAAATAAAAGATGCCGTTTCAAGGTCTGGTGCGAATATCATGTCTGATCATGGTGATAATCTCATCAAGGTGACGTAATCTCTTAATTTTTTCGAACAGAATTTGGGCTTGTGGATATTGCCGTTTCAGATAGCTGAACCATTGTTTGATACGGCTGGGCAAATAACCGCGCTGAGAGGCCGCGCGCGCGAAACTGGCATAAAAGATCAATGTCTCGCAGGCTCCTTTCCAGGACATCGGCACAGCATTCACCTTGATCGCCGACACCAGATTGGGCAGGCATAAGGCACCGCGCCCGATCATTATATCATCGCAGCCGGAAAGGCGGCGGCATTTTTCCGCATCAGCCTGCGACCAGATATCCCCATTTGCCACGACAGGGATAGTGATATGGCGGCGAATATCATTGATGATATGCCAATGGGCCGGGGGTTTATACCCTTCCATTTTGGTGCGGGCATGAACGGTGAGCATATTCGCGCCGCCGCTTTCAATGGCGCGGGCGCAGTCAAGGGCAAGGTCGGCGGTCGCATACCCCAGCCGCATTTTGGCGCTCACCGGTTGATGGCTGGGCACGGCTTCGCGTACGGCCTTGACTATTTTATATAAGGTTTCTGGTTCTTGCAGCAAAACCGCCCCGCCCCGGTGCCGATTGACGGTTTTGGCCGGGCAGCCGAAATTTATATCAACGCCGCAAGAGCCAAGCTGCGCGGCGACGGCGGCATTTTCTGCCATCCAGTCCGCATGCTGGCCAAGCAACTGCACGCGCACAGGCGTGCCGGAACGGGTCGTGCCGCCCTGATCCAATTCAGGGCATATTTTGCGAAAAAACGCGGGCCGATAGACCTGATCCACCACGCGGACAAATTCCGTAATACACAGATCATAATGCCCCGATGCGGTCAGCAATTCCCGTATGGCATAATCCACCACACCCTCCATAGGGGCCAAAATAATTTTCATGGGCGGCGCGTCTTTTCTATTCTGGATGCGCTTCGGCGATAAAATTCTGCCAGTTCGTCGCGGCTCATTTCGCCTTTGGCAAGCGCTTCCAGGACAGCCTTATGTTCTTCCATGAAATGGTCAAGGTCTTTTTCAAATTTGTCCGTGACCTCTCCACCATAGGCGTATTTCTGTTTCTTGAATTGCTCATATTCGGCGAAGGATTCCGCAGAAATAAGCACCACACTTTCCCGTCCGTTACTGGTTATTTTAACCGGTTCGCGCTGGGCGGCTTCTTTGAAAGTTCCGAAATTTTTCTGGAATTCAGACGCGGTAACTGTGGTCATGGCCAATTCTCCTTAATATATATTACGCATAATACATAAATTACGTAATATGTGCAATATTTTATTAAGGAGAGTTGGGTTTCATAAGCTGCCTTATCATGAATTAGGGCTTTTCTTACAAAATAAACTTTGATAAGTCGGATGTGTCAGACAGGTCGCCGATATGTTCGGTGACATAGGCCGCGTCGATGATGACCTCTGCGCCGGATTTGTCGGTGGCTTCAAAACTGATATTATCCAGCACCCGCTCCAATACCGTATGCAGCCGCCGCGCGCCAATATTTTCAACGCTGCGGTTGATCTCTGCGGACAGTTTGGCGATGGCGCCAATGCCATCATCGGTGAAATTTAATGTCACTTTTTCGGTGGCGAGCAGGGCGACATATTGTTTGATCAGGCTGAAATCAGGCTCGGTCAGAATATGTTTGAAGTCTTCTTCGGTCAAGGCGCGCAGCTCAACCCGGATGGGCAGGCGGCCTTGTAATTCCGGCAGCAGATCCGATGGTTTGGACATGCTGAAAGCGCCGGAGGCGATGAATAAAATATGATCGGTTTTGACGGGGCCATATTTGGTGGAAACTATGCAGCCTTCGATCAAAGGCAACAGGTCGCGCTGAACCCCTTCGCGGCTGACTTCGCCGCCGCTACGGCCTTCGCGTCCGGCGATTTTGTCAATTTCATCAAGGAAGACGATGCCCGATTGTTCGGTGATATGCAGGGCTTCCTTGATCAGACCGTCTTCATCAATGAGCTTGTCTCTTTCATCGGATTCCAGAATTTTGAAAGCATCTTTGACGGACATTTTCTTTTTTTCCGTCTTGGGGCCCATGGCCTTACCCATAATGTCGCCAAGGTTAATCATGCCCATGCTGGCCCCGGGCATACCCGGAATATCAAAAGAGGGCATGCCGGACGCCGAACTTTCCGTCACATCCACTTCGATTTCCTTGTCATCCATCTGGCCTTCCCGCAGCATTTTACGGAATTTCTGGCGGGTCTCTGCCGTGGCCGTTGGCCCAACCAGCGCGTCCAGAATGCGCTCTTCCGCGCCAAGTTCTGCCTTGGCGGTCACTTGGGTGCGTTTCTTTTCGCGCACAATGCCGATGGCAATTTCCACAAGGTCGCGGACGATTTGCTCTACATCGCGGCCCACATAGCCAACCTCGGTAAATTTGGTGGCTTCCACCTTGACAAAGGGTGCATTGGCGAGCTTGGCCAGCCGGCGGGAGATTTCCGTCTTGCCGACACCTGTGGGGCCGATCATCAGGATATTTTTCGGCAGCACTTCTTCTTTCATCTGGTCTTCGAGCTGATGCCGGCGCCAGCGGTTGCGCAGGGCAATGGCCACCGCCCGCTTGGCATCTTTTTGGCCGATAATATAACGATCTAGTTCGGAGACGATTTCACGAGGGGAAAAGGCGGTCATAGGGCTTCCAGTGTTTCAACAGTAAGGTTATTATTGGTATAAACGCAGATATCTGCGGCGATGCTCATGGCTTGGCGCGCCACTTGTTCGGCATCAAGCTTCTGATCCATCAGGGCGCGGGCGGCGGCCAAGGCATAATTGCCGCCGGAACCAATGGCGAGAATGCCGTCGGCAGATTCCAAAACGTCTCCATTTCCGGTCAGTACGAGGCTGACCTCTTTATCAACTACGATCATCATGGCCTCTAATCGGCGCAGGTAACGATCCGTGCGCCAATCCTTGGCCATTTCAACGCAGGCGCGCAGCAATTGTCCATTATATCGTTCCAGCTTGCCTTCAAGCCGTTCAAACAAGGCAAAGGCGTCGGCGGTGGAACCGGCAAAGCCCGCCACCACGCTGCCGTCGCCCAAGCGGCGCACTTTACGGGCATTGGCCTTGATCACGGTATCGCCAAGGGATACTTGGCCGTCGCCGGCAATGACAACCTTATCACCCTTGCGTATGCTGATGATGGTGGTGCCGCGCCATCCTGATCCGTTGTTGGCTTTTGTGGTTTCAGTCATTGGGTCTGCCTTTTCTAAATATTATGTCTCTCATTTGGGGAATTATAGAGTAAGGGTCAAGGGGAAAGGAAAAAAATATTCATTTATCTCATGTTCTCATACAGGTCTGTCATTTTATTAATATTAAAATCTCATTGCTTTGTTGGTTTTTTAATGGGCTGCTGCTATATGTTGCCTTAAAGTGAATTATGGGCCAACAATTAACGGAGAATATGATGCGCCGTGCCACTTGCAAACGTGCCACCAAAGAAACAGAAATCAGTGTTTCCGTCAATCTGGACGGGCAGGGTATCTATGATGTGGAAACGGGGATTGGATTCCTTGACCATATGATGGAACAATTGTCCCGCCATAGCCTGATTGATATTACCATCAGGGCCAAGGGCGATTTGCATATTGACTATCATCATACCGTCGAAGATGTGGGCATTATTCTGGGTCAAACGATGAAAGAGGCCATGGGCGATCTGCGCGGCATTACGCGTTATGGCAATGCCATCATTCCCATGGATGAATGCTTGACCCGCGCATCTGTGGATATTTCGGGACGCCCGTTTCTGGTTTGGCGGGTGGATTTCAGCCGTGACAAGCTCGGCGATATGGATACGGAATTATTTCAGGAATGGTTTCGGGCCTTTGCCTTTGGCGCGGGTATTACGCTGCATATGGAAAATACATATGGTGAAAATAATCACCATATCATTGAATCCAGCTATAAGGCCTTGGCCCGTGCATTACGCGAGGCCCTTGAAATTGACCCACGCAAAGCCGATGCTATCCCCTCTACCAAAGGGGTGATTGGCGATAAAACGGATTTGTCATAGGGGATAATATGCCCGTTGCCATCATTGATTACGGATCAGGAAACTTAAGGTCCGCTGAAAAGGCTGTTGAAAGATGCGCGCGTGATCGCGGGTTGAATTTGACGGTACAGATAACATCCTGCCCGGATCAAATTGCCCGGGCGGATCATATCATTCTGCCCGGCGTTGGCGCTTTTAGAGGTTGCATTTCGGGGCTTAGGGCGCTTGACGGCATGGTGGAGGCCTTGGAACAGGCGGTCATAAAGCAAGGCCGGCCTTTTTTGGGTATCTGCGTTGGGATGCAATTGATGGCAACGGTTGGTCATGAACATGGTGATCACGAGGGGCTGGACTGGATCAAGGGCCATGTTAAACCGTTAAATATTGCCGAAGATCAAAAGCTGAAAATACCGCATATGGGCTGGAACCAGTTGGATATTGCAGAGCAGCATAGACGGCATCCGGTTCTTGAGGGAATTTCGGACGGGGATCATGTATATTTTGTTCATAGCTACCAATATGAAACCCGTGATTTGAACCATGTCATGATGCGGTCAGAATATGGCGGGTATATTCCGGCTATGATTGGGCGGGATAATATTGTCGGCACCCAATTCCATCCCGAGAAAAGCCAGGAGGTTGGCCTGCGGTTAATCGGGAATTTCCTGCAATGGCATCCGTAAAGACAAATATTATAGCGATAGGATAACGGTCATGTTTGATGACTTGATAAAGGAAGATACATTTGGCCAGCAAGGCCCAAGGCTCGAAGTGGATCTTGTGGAAAGTCTGAGCAATGTGGATTTGATGCAGCTTTGCGAGGTCACGCGCGAAGCCATTTCTGTTGGCGAAAGTTTTAACTGGCTCTCGGCCCCCGAAGAAAAAGCGCTGGAGAATTATTGGAAAGGCGTGATTTTGATGCGGGAAAGAACGCTGTTTCTGGCTAAAATGGACGGACAGATTTCCGGTTCCTGCCAGTTGCTTCGCCCCCCCGCCAGTAACGAGGCCGGGGCTTTTCGGGGCGAGATTGTAAATTTCTTTTTAACGCCCTGGGCCAGAAATTACGGCCTGGCCAAGGAAATGATCAGCCGCATACAGGATTATGCCATCATTCATGGGTGCCGGTCACTTGAAATATCTGTCCGGTCAGATCAGCTCGCGGCCATAGCCATTTGTGAATGGTTTGGCATGGAAAAATGGGGCACGAAGAAACGTTTTGCCTATGTGAACAATCAATTTTTAGAAGGCTATTATTACGCCAAGGATATAGATTAGATGTTATTATTTCCGGCTATAGATTTAAAAGACGGCCAATGCGTACGTTTATTTAAAGGGGAAATGACCAAGGTCACGGTCTTTAATGACAGCCCGGCAGATCAGGCCCTGAAGTTTCAGAATGCCGGATGCGCATGGCTGCATCTGGTGGATCTGAACGGCGCTTTTGCGGGCAAACCGGTTAACGGCGCGGCGGTGGATGATATATTGGCGGTGGTTGATGTTCCGGTGCAGCTAGGCGGGGGAATAAGAGACCTTAAAACCATTGAGGCATGGATAGATAAAGGCATCCGCCGCGTTATTCTGGGTACGGCGGCGCTGCGCAACCCCAAATTGGTTCTTGAGGCGGCAAGGGAATTTACCGGCCATGTGGCCGTCGGTATTGATGCCCGCGCAGGCATGGTTGCCGTTGAGGGATGGGCAGAGACATCGGATATGACCGCCGTTGATTTAGGCCGCAAATTTGAAGACGCAGGGATCTCGGCCATCATCTATACCGATATTGATCGGGACGGCACCATGGAAGGGGTGAATGTGGCCGGCACGGTTGATCTGGCCCGCGCCTTGTCTATTCCGGTGATTGCGTCCGGCGGCGTATCGAACCTTGATGATTTGGCAAAGCTGAAACGGGCCGCAGATCAGGCCGGTGTTAAACTCGAAGGCGCCATATCCGGGCGGGCGTTATATGACGGCAGTCTGGATATTGCCGAGGCCATTGCGCTTTTGAAGGGGGGGAGCGATGCTTAAAGCGCGGATCATACCCTGCCTTGATGTGAAGGATGGCCGGGTGGTCAAGGGGGTTAATTTTGTTGGCCTGAAAGATGCGGGCGACCCTGTTGAACAGGCCATTCTGTATGATCAGGCGGGCGCGGACGAACTTTGTTTTCTGGACATCACCGCCTCCAGTGATGATCGGGGGATCATCCTTGATGTGGTGCGTAAAACCGCCGAGAAATGTTTTATGCCGCTGACGGTTGGCGGCGGAGTGCGCAGCGCGGAGGATGTTCGGGCCTTGCTTCTGGCGGGGACCGATAAGGTGTCGGTCATGACGGCGGCGGTAAAACGGCCAGAGCTTGTGCGGGAGCTGGCGGAAAAATTTGGTTCCCAATGTATTGTGGTGGCCATAGATGCCAAGTCTGTTGGTCCCAACAAATATGAAGTCTTCACCCACGGCGGACGGCAGGCCACGGGGATTGACGCGGTGGCCTATGCGCGGCAGGTCGCCGAATATGGCGCGGGCGAGATTCTGCTGACCTCTATGGACCGGGATGGCACCAAATCGGGATTTAACCTTGAACTGACCCGCGCCATCGCCGATAGTGTATCCATTCCCGTGATCGCATCCGGCGGCGTCGGCACATTGGAACATCTGGTGGAAGGGGTGCGGGACGGCCACGCCAGCGCGGTTCTGGCGGCGTCGATCTTTCACTTTGGCGAATATACCATTGCAGAGGCGAAACAATATATGAACAAGGCCAATATACCAGTAAGGTTGTAGATATGGATAATGCAGAAATTCTAGGCAGACTGTCTAAGGTCATCGCCGCCCGCAAAGACGGGGATGCCGGCAAAAGCTATGTGGCAAAATTATTCCAGAAAGGCCGCAAAAAAATCGCGCAAAAAGTTGGCGAAGAAGGCGTCGAACTCTCCCTCGCCGCCGTGATGGATGACAAGCAAGAGGTGGTGGCTGAATCCGCCGACCTGCTGTTCCACATGATGATCCTCTGGGCAGACATGGACATTTCCCCCGAGGAAATATTTGCGGAGCTTGCAAGACGTGAGGGTGTTTCGGGGATAGATGAGAAGGATGCGAGAGTGTGAATAAATTCACTGTCATTGGTTGTCATTCCTGCCTGCGCACACTACTGTCCGGGGAAATTTGAATTGGTGGTTCATTGGGAGAAACTCCATAGTTCCTGCTGTTTCTGGAACATGTTGTCTCTGTAGTTTCGTCGGTGTTTTGACATTTCTGGCCTTGTAAAGA
>UOFW01000228.1_pt1 | contig 18268 bp, 23 predicted proteins | sample 1989241 | NCBI WGS metagenome assembly UOFW01 (sample SAMEA4712195, study PRJEB27164) | hydrothermal vent metagenome | biome: marine basaltic hydrothermal vent biome; feature: marine hydrothermal vent; material: mineral | place: Pacific Ocean | collected 2011-06-14/2011-07-23 | depth 1719 m | reverse complement strand
GGCTACAGATTTAACAATACTCTTCCAGTCCATTAGTGCCACCTTCCATTTTCATGGAGATTAACTGCCTCTTGGCAGATACGTTGAATTGTTTCACGTGGAACCTCTTTGATGATGACTTTGGGTATTTCCGGGCAAGTTTCAGTGTGCTCCGGCAGCACTTCGGGATTATGCCCTGTGTATAACACCTGGCTAATATTCCCCCCGGTCAACAGTAAAACTATCAGCGTTACCAGCCATCGCTGTTTCAGCAAGTCCAAAGCTTTGCTTAAAAGCTCCATGTCGAGCCTATGGCGATTCCTTGGCCACCTCTGTCAGTGTAGTTTATTTTGCCGTTAATCACCCCACAGACTGTGTTAGCACACACATTCCCGCCGATGCCAAAGGCTACGCCCTGCTCTGACCGACCATTTCCGTACTCGTTGTAAGCTGCGCCAATGCCAATCTGCACGCCTTTTGAGGCCGGCGAAAAGGTAATCGCATCCATAGCCATGGCACCAGAGGCACCGCTGTACTGGTTTACGGTGGTGTTGGTGGTGTTGGTTGTAATGGGTTTGTGGTGTTTCTCACCGGCATGAACTTGGCTAACAAGGATGAATCCCAATATGCCCATGATAAGTAGTATGTAAGCTAAGTCTAATATTCTCATTTAATTGTCCTTTACTTGGAAGTGCCCAAGATCGTCAAAGTGGTTATCTATAAAATCGTTGTCTGAATCCCAATCTCCACCCCAGACTACTGTAATTCGCATAGTTCTGGCCACCGTTTTAACGACTCCAGCCATATAGTAAAACGCACGCATTTGTTTCTCAAAATCAGGTGAGTTTTTATCTGGCCATCCCGAGGGGTAAGGGATGATGTCAATAGCTAAAGATGGGATTATGTTGTGCCTTGAGTCTGGCCACTGCTTTTTGGAGTTACCTTTTGAGAAGGCCTCATTTTGAGCGACTTGCCCTCTGTGGCCCCATACAACCGAGATATCATACTGAGTTACGACTGAGCGCATAATACGCTGCAATCGCTCGTCACAAGTGTTGAGTCGATCTGTGGATTTCTGTCCGAACTTAGGCATCGTTTTTCCTTGATTTCTGATCTCGCCTCACCAGATATTTAACGTCAGATGAGATATCGTTTAATTTATCGTGCACCGGTTTAACTGCTTTATCGACAAGGTGATCGACTTCCAGTTTAGTATAGTGCCTTTCAGCTAAAACAATTCGGGTCTCGTCTGTTTTCTGTGATGTTCGGTTCATTCGGTGATACAGCCATGTTAAAGGTATTAACAAGGCGCTCCATAGCCATTGTATATATCCTATGTCGTTACCTGTAGTGGGCATAATCATTCCTTTTGTTGACTTTGGGGGGTAATTGCCTATAACTTAATCAAGTTAGTAACCACTAACATTAATATATTAGAAGATAATGAATATGGAATATTTGAAACAGTACTTTGAACGCCGCAACGAGAATGACTTTGTTGGGCTGCTGGACGATGCTGAGTTGAGTGAACCATTGGAGGATTATTCATCCTCTCCCAGCATGACTATCAATGCTCCGGCCTGAGCCTCCTTCGGAAGCGTAAGCAGCTTCTCAACCCGCCGAGCGGGAAGCTTTACCAGCGCATCTTGGTATTTCTTAGTCAGTAGCAGTTTTCTTAATGCGGGTCTAGCCGCTACCAGAGCCATTAATTCCGGCCTAACCATCCCTCCCACCGCTCCCGCAATCCAATCCATCGGCCTAAAGTTTGTCACCTGCGGCGGGTTAACTTGCGCCACCGATCCAAAGTCTCGGCCAAACTCAGCCACGTCCTTTATTCCGTCAGACATTGGTTTGTTCTTAACAAGGGCTTTGCCGAGCATTACAGCGTCGACACTCTCTCCTTTTAAGGCTTTCTGAACCGTATATGTTTTCGCTATCCGCCTTCTTGCGGACACAAAGTCCTCGTAAAAACCCGGCTTCTTCTGTTTGACGGCTCGCCCTAGCAACCCCTCTAATTGATCGGCTATTTTTTTCTGAGTTCTTGCCATGCTTTTAATTTGGGGATCGGTTGAGCCGAATCCGGCATCTGCGTCCCGCCTCAAGCTTCGCATCGCTGAAATAATCCCCTCGGCACTAGCAGACTTAACATTGTATTTGCCGACCTCAGAAACCATATCTTTTTTGACTGCATTCGGGAAATCTTTAGCCAAAGCACCAGGGGCTTTTAGTTTGTCCATATTTCTAATAAAAGCCTTGTCAGCGGTTATCGAGCCTATGTTTTTTGCGCTCTCATAAACCTCGCCGGATTTAGCCCTTACGGATTGTAGCGTCTCAACTGACAAGGGGGCGTTATCCGGGATATCTAAATCTTTTCTGACTATGGCGTCTATTTTTGGTTGATTTTCTTTTGAGGCAAGCTGCTTTAAGGGAACTGTGCCAGCCGTTCCCTGTGCAACATCCTGTGGGCCAGTATCCCTTATATCTTTTGGAAGCACCTTAAGCCCTAGCGAATTAGCCTTTTCGGCGGCAACATTTACAGTTGGCGGAGGTCTTTTAGCAAGGGCTCCCGCTGCCAGAGGAGATCCCATCGCTCCAACCATAGGGGCGAGAGGTTGGTCGGGGAATGCCTCCTGCATGCCAACCGCCCCCGCTGCCGGTATCGTCATTTTAGCGGCGGTTCCTATCGCCTGCTTAATCCCGGCAGCAGGGGATAGAAGCGATGAGCCGACAATTGAACCAGCCATATTAAGTTTTTGCTGGGTTGGGTCAGAAGGATCGGGTGGGGAAAACACGTCATCCCCAATTACGCCTGATATCTTATCCTTGAACCATTGAGACCCCCCTGTTTGGGATGCTGGGTCAACTGTGTCAGGCAGGTCTGGAGAGATCAGGGTTCCCGCTGGCGTCCTCTCTTCCGGGGTAAGGGCGCTCTTCAATGTTCCGTAAGCGGCTGTACCTAGATTTCTGATGTTGGTTGCCGTATCGACAGGAAGGCCTAGTATTGACGGGACTAAGGAGTTCACGCCTGATGCTGCTGAGGCAGCAAGATCGGTCGTGGCAGAGCCCTCCTGTGGTTTGGCGTACCTTTGGCTTAAGGCTGCCCTGATCTCTTCTCTCCCCATAGAGTCAGGAAAAGACAGATCTTCATTTCCGATTTTTATAATCTGAGCCATTATTCGTCCGAGAACTTACCGGTTATAGGGTCAAAAGACGTGACACCAGAGGGGGTGTTTTGCTGTGGTTCGGCCTGTTGTGGGTTCTCTTTTTGCTCCTTCCACTGCTCGTATGTCTTTCGGTTTCCATTCAAAGAATAGTCGTCCTTTTCTAAGTCAAAAATCGGGTTAGCCTTAAGGTATTCCTTCCATTCCTTTTCCGCTCCGCGAAGATGACCTCGGCTATCACGATAACCTGCGTAAAAATTAGCGCGATCTATCTTGTTTTGATTGGCCGCTTTTAAACCATTGGATATGTTTTTGTTAGCCTCATAATTCTTCCCTACACTTACCGTCGCTCGACGAAACATCTGGACATCTCGCTCTGACGCCGCACCGGGAAGGCCCTGTCTCATTTGGGGAGTGAGGGCGCTGGTGATAGACTCCATTTCCTGAAACTCAGAATCACCAAGTCCTCTGGCTCCGCCTATAGCAGCCCCAACAAGGGGGATGTTGTACTCAGCGCCCGTTCGGTTTGTCTCGTTTAGCTGGACAAATCTGTCTAATCTGGAGTTCATAAGCTGGCCCTGTTCGGCCTCTTTAAACATTTTCTCAACTTGTTTATCCGCTGATGAACCAAAACGGATCTTCGCTTTGTCTATTTCTTTTGGATCTGAAACCTTAGCCCAGGGTGCAAGCGGGTCAATATCTCCCGGCTTAGGTGAGGCTTTCACCTTTGTGATATTGCTGTACTTCCCTGATGTATTCTCTCTCTGCCCCACCAGTCCAGGCGAACCTGGGATCGGCCCCATTGGCCCGAATGACTCTTTTATTTTATTGTTAACCGTCCCCATAACCTGAGACATATATTCAGGGCTGTAGGCTGGGTTTAGCATGCCTGGCTTCATTAGCCCCTTATCAACTAGATCGCTTCCCCATTTCTCGTAAGTGGACTGATCGTTTACCATGCGCGCACTCTTTGACATGTAGTCAAGGCCTTTAAGCATAGCGCTCATTCTCCCGCTAGCGAGCGTGTTCTGGTTTTGATCTTTCCTGAACTGATTCTGATCTCGCCGCATCTGGAGCTGTTCGGGCATTTGCTGCATTTGCATTTGGGCGAGCGCATTTTGATTGCCCTGAGCAATAGCCTGGCCTGCGTTCATATAATTAAATTTAGGGGTTTGGATAGCTGCCATGATTTATTGGTACTCGTTGTATTGTCGTGAACTAGGGTCGTCGTATGGATTGTATGCGCCCGATCCACCGCCTGACCCACGGTTAAACTGATTCATCATTTGCTGCTGCTGTCGGTAGGCCATAAAGTTCTGCGCACCTGACTGTAGGGCATTATTGTAATTGTTCGCTCTGGCTCCGGCAATATTGGCCTGGTTTGCCCCGCTTTGCATAGCGATATTACTTAGCGCATTACCTGCGTTTGAATTAACCCCCGCGACGCCTGATGCTGTATTCGCTCCAGCTGTGGCGGCAGTATTAACGGACTGAGGGCCAAATCCGGCCATCTGGAATATTCTTCCGAGATAGTTTTGTTTATCCTGCTCTGTTTGCTGGTATCCGGCTAACTCTCGATTAAAGAAGTTACCATACTCATCAGATGCTGTGCCTTGGCGGTATTTCTCCATTGCCTTGAGCCCGGCACCGGACAGGCGCATTTTGTTGGCTGATAAATAGTTTTGTACACCTTTTTCGCCTTCGTTTACACGAAAGCCATACCCTGGTGAGGCTTTAAAGTCTCCGACTTTAAACTTTGAGGGCATAAAGGGAGATTGTCCACCTTGTGCAGGTTGGCCTTGAGTGGGCTGGCTTGATATGTCCCGATACCCGGGGGCTCCCCCTCGTCTTTCTCCTCCTGGGCCGAAGTACCCGCCAGGGCCGCCAGCGTATACCCTGCCATCAGGGGAGGCGTTCCCGTTTTGATCGTATGTTTGACCTGATCGAACAGGACTTCCAGCCTGAAGGCTTCGACCACCGTCAAATTCTGTACCTCGTCGCCCTGGGCTTGGGTTGTAGTTTGGCACAGTGACACCGGGCCCGGTATCGTTTCCACCGAGAAAATTAGCAGGATCTGGCAGTAAGGCTTGCTGGAATCTCTGGCCCCAGTCGTCGGTCGTTGCACCATCAAGCGTATAGTTAAACGCATTCTCTACGCTGTAAGGATTTCTGTATTCTCCTTGCTGTACGGATGCGGATCCGTCTGGGCCGTAAATCATCGGCCGTAAATATTCTGGTGTCCCGGTAATGTTTGGGTCAGTGTAGGACTGATACTGGCCAGGCAGAAGCATCTGATTAAGCCAGTTCATCGCGCCTACACCGGTCTGTCGTCCGGGTAAGGTATCTCGACGGGTTAGCTCGTACTGCCGCTGAAGCTCTTCGTTTGATCGACGCTGCATTTCCATTGTGCGGCGTGAAGCATTCTCGCGGGTTTGCGCGTCGATACCAGACTGTTGTTGTGCGGCTTGATTGGCTTGATTGGCTCCACCGATTGAACTTATTCCGCCTATAATTGCACCTAACATTGTAGAACCTCTCTTGCTATATACTGGGCTGATTTAATATCCATGTCTTGAATATTGGACTGTACGTTTAAATTCTTAATCATATTTCCACGTTTTGCGTCGTAAGGGGCGTCTGATAAATATTCCCATATCTGTCTTAATCTATTGTTTATATTATCGAAGTGAACTCTAAATCCGTCAAGTTTATCCATTTGAGCAATCGCTTTACTTACCCAGTCAGCCCCATCGAGGTCGAGGTTTTCCATGATGTACCGCTCTGTTTTTTTTGGGTCGGACTCGATAATGAGAATCTTTCGATAAGGAAAATGTTTCTTTAAATCAAACATCATCATACAAGTGTTGCTGTCTCCGTCACCCCCAATCTTATCCTTGTATTCTTCCATCGACCGGCACCCGTTCATCCCTTCATGATGACAGTACTCCCCGTTGTGAGTCATGAAATTAGCCAGCCATGCCGTGCGGCTCCGGGGTAGCCCGATAATAAAAAAGCTCATCTTCGCACCGTTGATATTAAATATGTCTCACTCGGGGGGTCGATGGGTGCTCCGGTTATATTAACAAAGGTAATGTATGCGGTATTCGGGCCGCCGCGAACGTTCACAATTCCGATTCCATCTGTATGGGTCGGCTTGGTTGCCGTCACTATATCGTTAACGGTTAATCCATTAACGGGGAATGCCTGCTCGCTTGTGCTGTTGGCCGGGATAGAGGTTGGATTAATAATGGGCGCGTATGTTTCGATTTTAGCGAAAGCGGCATGCAGAAGCAGCAGCCACTTATACAGTATTGGCATTTCTGTTTGGTTAACCTCTAAACCTTTTGGTGGCGTAACGCCTTTCTCGATCATGAGTTTAACGTCCTCGCTTCGAGGTAAGCGTTATAAATATGGACTTCGGCCTGGTGATTGCAAAGCAGCTCATAGACTCGATTCGGGGAAGTGCCCAGCTTGCTCCATTTTAGCCTTACGTTATACTCTCCCAGTTTTCCCATACTAGCGGTCAGCCAGCTTGACCATGTATGCTCCCCGTCGTCTGAGTAGCGTATCTGCATCAAGGGGTCGCTACCTGCGACATTACCAACGCCGGTCTTTATGTCGACCACTAATTCATTATGCTCCATGTCTCGTTGATCGACCTGCATCACCTGAGCAGTTCGTCGTCGTTCTATGGTATTCCCGTCCTCTGTTATAGAGTCGTAATCAAGCTGATACATTCGTCCACTGGTGTAGTCGCCACAAATTACTTTCCCGTCAAGAAAGCCAATCCCAGATACCCGGAACCGCCCAATGTTTGCCGATTTTCGCTGGTACCATCCACCTTTATCAACATTAAGGATGTAAGTTATATCGGCGCTTGGGAAAGTAAGTTGGTACCATGTCTGACCTTTGTGTCGGTACAGAGATCCGATAGCGTCATTCGTTACCGGTAATTTATTAATCTGCCAATTTAGATCGTCGTCAGAGAGAATCGTTATCCCGAAACCCATGGCTTTTACCACCATTCTGTCGCCTTCCTCGTTGGAGGCTAAAAAAAATAACCCCTGCACGCCTTTAGCTAGAGAATATTTCGCGTCGATCCCCATTTCGATAACGTCTTGATAAGGCGCGAGGGGGAAATCGAGGCTTCCAGAGTCAAAGTAAACCTGGATGGTGTCCTTGCCAAGAAAGTAGATGTCCCGGTTTGTGGCAATATGGGCTAAAATATTATCCGGGTTCGCTTCCGCTGTCGCAAAATCAAGGGGGGCCCACGCGTATGGATCTTCTGTTCCAGACAAGTAAAACCGATCGCTATCTCCTTGGTTGGCCGCCCATCGCCCATTTAGATAAGACAGGTGCGTAGCGCCAGCAGGGAAATCTGGATCGATAATTTGGGCAAATGTCGTGCCGTCATAAGCCCAGCCGTCCACCCCGTCAACGAAGGCAATATACGCCCGCCCTTTTGAGATAACGCACCATCCGCCGGTCGTGTTAATTTCTCCAATCGTCGTCCACACCCCGGAAGGCTCTCTTCTAACAAAGCTATTCCCGGTTACAAAATAAATCGATCCGCCCCATTTAATGCCGTTGCTTCGGCATGGCCCTACGCCGACAATAGCATCAAGCTTAAGGCCCGGCGCGGAATAAAGCGCCATCGGGGTTTTTGCGTTCGGTTTATTGTAGGTTGGCTCAAAGTTAATCGAACGCTGATTACTAACCTCGGCGATTCTATTTTGAGATTGGTCACCGATGAGAGGGATAGGGCGTCTCATCTGTTGTATCCGTAGCCAACCAGATACATATTGGCGTTTTGCGTGTTTCCAGTATTTAACGGCCAGTATAAATCAAACGCCTTGTTATTAACGTTTATTTTTGCGCTGTATGAATTGTTTATGGCCAGGGTGGTGGCTCCAGAGCCGATAGCGCTCAACGTTGCCACGCCAATAAGCGAGGCGCCGGTCGGTGCAGCTCCAGATCCATTTGGTCGTGCATTCAACTGCATAGAAGGTGACGTATTGGTTCCGGTGCTGCCGACCTGACCTCTGACCTCTATCCAATCAATGTTATCAGGCACCGAATCGAGCGCAGGCCATAGGTTGTCTGCGCCGCTCGAGGTGTCTCCCACAGACTGCCATGTACCATTAGGGATGCTTGATACCACATCAAAGGGAGTGCTTGATATAACCGGGAGAAAAGGATCTGTGACAAACTGTGGATTCTGAACCCATTCGTAGTTAGAGCAAACCCATATTCCGCTGCCAAGACTGGTAAACTCGGCTACGTCTCCGGCTTGAGTGATTATGTTAGCCCCTCCCGGCAAGATTAACAGCCCTGCGTTATGAGTCAGCGTCAATGAGCCGTCAAACCGAACCGTTCTTTTTGCCCCGGCTTGAGCTGTTCCAAATTGCGTTATTGTCACCGCTCCAGTAATATCAATCGTGTTCCCGGTTGCGTCCGCTATATTTGTCAAAGAAGTTGAAGCAATATCAACCCCTTTTCTTTCATCTATCACTCCAGAGACTATCGTCAGTCTTTCGTTATCAAGCCTTAGGCGCTCAACTGAGTCAGCTCCGATCCTGAGCGTGTCATCATTGTGTCGGTATATAAAAAACCCAGCGATGGTGCTTTCTGGATCTGCAAAAAGAATCCCTGACTGAACTGTGTTTGGTGTTGCGACGCTTATGTAAGCGTCGCCACTGTCTTCAATCACCATCCCTGAGCTTTGATCGACATTCGCGGTCGAGTCGCTAATGCTTACATTAAGCACGCCATTAATAGTAAGTCCCGATAAATCGTTAGACAGCCTCACTCGATCGAACCATGTTATTCCGACCGTTGGGCTGGACTGGTGACATCCTGTTAATCTAAGCCGGGCATAACGCGCATTAGCGGGAGAAGTTGCGTTTCCGGTTCGCTCTGCCCATGTCGTTGGATTAATAGCAGACTCATCATAGATGGACGATATTGATAGCTGGACTTGTGCGCTGGTGTACCAAATAATTTCAACTAAATTTCTAACATTAACAACGCTCGATCGCATCATCCACGACACCGACATGCCGTCAGCTTCCGTTACTTCAAAGAAATCAGACTCGGCTACTCCGCCACCGTCACCGACCGAAGTAAACCTTAGCGAGTTAAGCCCTTCAATCTGCGTTGTAGCGTCAATGACCACAACCCCCGCGCCGAGACCAGCAGACGGATATTCGGTGATCGTCCAGCTGTCCGGGAGGCCGTCACTATTGGAATCGTCTTCAAACCCGCCGTTCACGATTTGGTTAAAATTTCCGAAGTTGGGCGTATCTTCACCCGCACCGACATCCGGCAACGTCCAGATTAAATTCCCTAAATTATCCTCAAGGCGAATATCATACTCACCGTCCCACCAAATATCCGCCTCACCTCGACCGTCAAATACAATTGGGTTTGCGTGAGGGATGAGGCCGGCTGAGTCCTGAAAAGTGGCCTTATTGGTGACGTTTAGCCCGCCTCGGGTGTAGGTGTACAGACTGTACCCTACTCCGACCTCGGTATTTCCGAATACCTGATGACGGCCTAATGTTCTTCGCTTAATAGCCATTACTCACCCTTATATATGTTGTATCGACCATGACCGCCTAATAGGGCCACATCAACTCTTGAATACGTCGTTTTGTAGCTCATCGAAGCGGTCAGCATCATGTCTTTTGATTCGTGTATTTTCTTCTGTAGGGTTGGGCTGATCGGTTTATCGTATTCGTCGGCCAGCTCTTCAGCCAGTAGATATTTAAACCCCCTTTCATACCCTTCGAGTAAAGCCAGATCAGTCCCAAGGGTCGCGAACTGTGGCAACCCTTTAAGGCTGTCCAGCGTTAAGGTGTAATCTGTTTTTGGCTGGAAATCAAAGTAAATAGTTCCCAGCGGATTGGTAGCCTCGTAATAATAATTACGGGGGATAGTGCTGGTATCCTTAAGGCTCAGAGCGTTGTATTCCGCCAGGCCGTACCGGTTGACGGTGTAATCAATCCCCTCACGCCTTACTGTGATGGCATCAATCTTAACGGGCCTTGCCGTATTTAAGTCGCCTCCTATGCCGATGGTGTAGCTGCTTTGCTCGGCGGCCACCGCAAACGTTTCCCTTGTTCGAAAAGGAACAAAGATTCCGCCGGCCGAAAGGCTGTCAATCAGTTGATTTAGCGCCCCAAGCCCTTCTGTTAAATCCTCCGTGGCGGACGTAAAACCACGCTTAGTTACTCGCAGATTACGAAGCGCCCCTTCTATTATGGTTTGAGCGGTAGCCATTATTTTTACTTAGGTTTTTTTTTAAGTTGCTCGCTTAACGCCTTGGGAGTAAAGCAAAACCCGTCTTCGGTTAGCGCCTTCATCTCAGTTTTGCGTTCTGACTCATCGCCAGAAAGGCTAACAATCTTTCCTTGTGGGTTTTTCTTGTGGTAGACCCACTGCTCATATGGTTTTAATTCTTCTTTCATTTAAGTCTCCTTATGCGGGTAAGCCTTCAAAATCCGATTCCCGGTACAAAACCATTATCCGATCTGTGTTATTCGCGAGCGTTATAAGCCCGCTATCAAGACGCATGCCGCCGCCAAAAAATTGACCGCCAACAGCAATAGATCCTGCGGCGAATATATAACTATTTACCCCGTCGCTTAATGTTACTGTTCCAGCATTAGCGGCCCCTGTTAAGGAGATCAGGGCTCCGATTTTAACGTTTCCATTAATAATGACTTGCTGGGTAACCGTGCCGTCAATGAACTGGGTAACCCGCCAATCGCCAACAACTAAAGACCGCCCAAGCCCGCCACCTGCGTATTCATCACTCATAATGCACCTCTAAGCCGCCCGAAGGCGGCTATTAATTATGTGGCGATAAGCCCATTAGCGCGAAGGACGCCCAATATCGAGATAACAGCAGCCTGTGTTGTGGCCGCGTCTACCGGATTGGTAATAGCCGCGCCCTGAACGACGGGGGTTGCACCATGAAAGCCAACGGGATCGGTCGCGTCTTTACCTACGACCGTTCCGTTGTGATTTCCGTTAGAAACTTGCTTAATTGTCATATTCTTTTCTCCGTAAGGGGCCGAAGCCCCTGTTAATTAGTCACTCGCGATTCGACAAGCCCACTCAGGATACAGCTCTTTAAAGCCGAACAAGATATCAAGGCGCGAAAGGAATACGCCGTTCACGATATCGTAGCCCCGGACAAACGACATAGATACGTTATCCATTCTCGCCCGATAAGCCATATCCATTCCTTTAGGCAGCTCAAGGTCGGTCGATACAAACGTAAAGGCATCTTTTTGAAATGCTAAGTTCATGCCGGCTTGTTGATTGGCCGTTCCAGAGATGGTAATAACCGCGCCGTTAGCAGGAGAACCGCTAACTGTTTGATACGATCCTGAGGTTGTGATTGCTGGGTAGATGGACACGTTACCGCCACCGCCTGCGTAGTCTGCCGTTACAACAAACTGCTGGAGGTAAGGGTAAGCCTGGCGGGTTTCGGGATGAATAGCAGAAACACCGGCTATCGTGAAAGTATCGCCAGCTAATAGTGTTCCGGCACCCGTTCCAACCGTTAAGGTTGAGCCTGTTTGGCCTGCTCCGTTAACGACGTAATTAGCATTAGCGCCGCCACGTGTATGAGTGGGCAGTAAGGTGTTTTGGAACCAGTCAAAACCAAGTACGTTTTTACCGATCATGCCGCTGCGGAACTGTTTTGCCACCGCGCTCTGATCGTTAAATAACCCCTTCATCGCATCAACCATATTAACCCGGGTCTGGGTGTTCATTGTGATGCATCGGTTATTATAAGGAGCTAAAGACTCGTCGAGTTTGCGTCCTGCGTTCAGGATGGTTTTAAGTGAGTTAACAGGAGAGCCCTGGGTGCCCACTTCGTTTTGAACTGTCTTGTAAAGGCCGTTCATTACTTCAAATTCAACATTTGCGGCCAGAACAGAAATAGCAGGCTCAAGGTGAGTTTCAGCGAAGTCTTCGATTTTCATCGTTAAGTCAACTTGAGTGAAATCCAGATCAACTCCGCGTTGAGTTGCGACCGTTAGCGCGGTGGTGGTATTGATCGTGTCCTGCACGGCCATTACCCGACCTGATCGAACGGTGTATTTGTTAGGTTTGCGAATTTGCAGTGTTTCGCCGATTTTCGCGCCCTTGTTGGCGAAGCGATCATCGTATTGGCGGTTTATTTTGCCAATAAAGTTTGATTTTTGGTGCCAGATTGCCAGCGCCTTGCGCGTGATAATCTGCGAGTTTAGATAAGTATTAGCCATCTCAAAGACTCCATCATTGGGAACAGGCTGTCGTCACGACAGTCGATTCATTTTAATTAGCAGCGCGGGATTGTTCCTTTTTAAACCACTCGGAATCCGACATCTTTGATTCGTCCATGTCTGGGGCAGATTCGCCCTTTTCATGCGATACCGGTGGTGGTGCCTGCGTTACTTTACGTTGAGGGATTTCTTTTGGTGGAGTCTTTGTCTCAGCCTGACCCTCGTCGGGCGAATTCACACCTTCATCACCTTGATTGCTGCTTTTAATGCCGCTCTCAATGGCGTCTAGCGCGCGTACCTGTTGGGCTACGCTCTTCATGTTAAAAATCTCTATCGCTTTTTCAGGATTGTCAGCGAGAAGCATATAAACCTCTGCGCCCACATCTGAATCAAGCACGTACTCACCCATGAGTGGGGATATTGCAAGACTGGTATCTTGCATTGCTTCAGTAAAATCTTCGCCATACGTTTTAAGTCCAGCTTCGTATAACTTGCTCTGCCTTTCTACATCCGGGGCTTTTGGTTGCTCCGATGGTTTAGGCTCTTCAGGTTTTTCAGGCTCTTTCGAGGCTTTAACCTGGTCACGATAATCTAACACATCGGTAAGATAGTCGTCTTCTGAAATGTAGTCCTCGCGCTGTGGTCGTGTCGGCTCTGGTGTTTTTGTTTCCAGCGCTTCCGCCTTCCCTCGCCAGTATGCGGCCTGCTCCTTATTGGTTTCAGCCTCATGTTTCAGGTTGTTAATGTACTGCTGTGTTCGTCGCTTTCGGCGGCTTGCTCTTGGCTGCTCGTCCTCTTTCGCTTCACTTCTATTTTCTTCCTTGCTCTCGTCCTTACCTTCTTCCTTAATCTCTTCTTTGTTGTCTTCCGATTTTTCTTCGGGTGGCTGCTCGACGCTTTCTTCAAAAGCAGGTTCTTGGATTTCTGTTTGTTCACTCACGGCATATCTCCCGGATTGGTTATAGAATAGTCGCTTACTGCGACATTTGCAAATAGGCCTGGGAGATCGCTTCGGCCACTGAGGCCTTTATGTTCTCGTCCAGGTTATTAATTTTTTCAACGGCCTGCATCATTTTGGCTTGAGCCTCGGCCATATCCGCCTCAGCTTGCACGACAGTAGCTTCGACCTTCTTCCCATCAGCTTCTAATTTTTGCTGCTCAAGCTGGAGTCGGCCCATTTCAATCTGTTCTCCGGGTGTCGGAGGTACAGGTTCTTTAGGCTCTTCTTCTTCTGGCGCGTCCAGTAAATCAGGTGGTACCATTTTCTTAAGGCGTTTTGCAAATTCATCCGCGCCGGGCCAGTCCATATTCTTAGCCAACAGGTCACCGATAATATTCCACAGTTCTGGGTTTGATTGTAGTATTCGCTCCATCTGTTCAAGGGCTTCTTGCCTTTGCGTTGTGTAGCTCGGCCCTGACTCAACCCGTACGTCGAACTTACCTTGAGATAGATCATGGATTAAAACCTGCTCCTGAGTCTGCTCATCCATAATCGTTTTATTTATCTCGATAAAGTCTTCGGTGTCATCGGGGAATCGAACCCGAACCTGCCTTGCCGTGTCATAAATCTTCGGAATGCCCTCGACCAACATTTTGCCGACATGCTCCAGAGAGCGAGTCAGGTTATCAATAAACGCATAATTACCCACGTCACCCTCTCTTTGTCGAGCCATGATGGCCTTGCCGCTGGTCTCGTTGCTCTGAGCACCCAACGACGCATCGTACATGCCCATTGTTGACTTGATATCATCCGAGGCTTGCAGGCTTAACTGAGTATCTCCTTGTGAGACTTGAGCGGGGAATTGACGTTGCGGTAACCCTTCCTTAACATCATTTACAACAAGATAGGGCTGGTTTTTAGCGTTGGCATTATCCCAGTAATCTTCAAATCCCTTAATCTGCCCCTTTGTTACGATGTACGGTGATTTAGGCTCAAGCGCGACGCGTTCAATTTGAGAAGTACGGGAATAGTTGTACATCCGTTGTGCGTCTTTCGCGTGACGGACAACACCGCGGTAATAGACATCACCTCGAATCATTAATTCTTTGCCCAGCACAGGCACCATGGGGATATGAGTAAAAATAGTCTCCTGCTCATCTAAAATGTCCACGCCGGAGATTTTTCGCCAGATAACTTTATAAGTGTCGACCTCACGCTCACGGACTTGAGTGGTGCCCATCTGTTCCAGCTCATCGCCTACCTTCTCAAGCTTATCAGCGTCGTACACCTCACCATTACTCATGAGTACGATCTTTTTCTTTGTTGGCACCCGGTCGTAGTATGACGCAACCCGAACATACTCACCCTCAAGCCAATAGCTGAACTCATCACCCAGGTTTAAATCTGTGTCGACAGTCTCTTTGCCCGGCCAGCGACGGCGGAACTCGTCTTTGTGAATCTTACTAAAGTAAAAGTTATACATCTGGTCAGAGCCGTCTGGCTCTTCAAAAGTCGGATCAGATAAAACCGCTTTCCAGTTTCTAATCCTCTTAATCTTAAAGTCTTGCTCAAATGTATCATCGTGTGAGTAGTCAGTCGTTAGATGTATCCACCCTAACCCCCAGCCCGCTGCATGCTCGTACGCCGTATCGTAAGCAATGTCGGCCCGGCTCGCATATTCGATATTACGTATGAGCCCACTAAACACCTCGGCGCGTGAATAGTCTTTCGTCCCAGCCTGGTTGCTTATCTTTTCGTTGTCGCCCTGAGTGGGGATGATTTTAATCTGAGGTCTGGACTGTCGCTGGTCTCCCACGACCTGATCGAGCACGGCCGGCAGTTTGTTAAATGTGAGAATAGGTCGGCCTTCGTCTGATCGATTATTCCGCACCGCGTCAGGCCATTGGTCGCCGTGGAGAAAATCGATATCTTCTTCCATTTGCGTAAAATTAACCGACCAGCCCTTATCTGCTAGTTGAGCGCGATCCCTAGCCAGTCTTAATACCTCATCTTTGTTTTTTTTGTTTTCTTCGTTGCTCATGTGCCCATCCAACTTTGTTCGCCCGTGTTTGCTGTTTGATGACGCCGAACAGCCTTAACTTGTATCGGTTCGGAAAATGTCAAAGCCCCGGCGTCGCCTTCGTCCGGCGAATAACCCAGCTCTGCTTTAATCTTGTCTTTAGATAACAGTACGATCCTGTCATCGCTGTCACGTCGATAGAGGCTGGCGCATAAATCTGCCTGGAGTGAGTCTTCATCGGGTATTTCAGCTTCCCGGTTCTCGTCTCGTAGCCATAAATTCATTTCACCCCACATTTCTGAGCGCCGATTGTTGTAACGCTCATCATCTAACGGGCTTGAGCCAAAAGCAATAGCTTTTACTCTGTCGCCATAGCCAAGCTCTTCGAGCCGGTCAACCAGATCAGCACCACCGCCTGCATCAATAAACATCATATCAGGAACTTTGCCCGCTTCAGGACATTCCGTGTCGAGCAATTTTTTGCAGATTGAGACCTGCTTGCCCAGCTTATCGACCTCATCCCCGATCCAGCTTTGTAAGTCGTACATTTTGCGGCCCTGGCGTTTAACGACTGAGAACCTGTCTCCACCTCTCGAAGGATCAACCCCAATAACAAGAGGGCCATTACCGTTAACCGTGTTGTTACGCGCTCTCACGGCGACCTGCGGGGTAATTAACCCTAATTTACCGGTCATCTGAAATGCCTCAGCGGCATTGCAGGGATATTCCTGTTTAAACGAGGCCTCGCCGTCTGCCCCGCTGACTGATAGATCCGCTATTTTATTGCGTCTCCAGCTCAGTTGCTCCACATCGAGTCCGTAGTACTCTGATAGCCGATCTTCTTCTTCAGTCGTCGTAAAGCGATCGTCAACGGCTCGCCTGTACTCGTCTTGCCAAAACCAGGGGATGAAGATAGGTATGTATTCCGTCTCGCCTGACTCGGCTTTTTTCCACTGCTGGTGGAAATAGTTATTAAGCCCATTGGCTGTTGACTCTAGCATGACCTCAGTACCTAAGCCGTCCGGGATAGCCTGCATGATCCCTTTTGCGTGCTCTTCAGCGTGAGGCCAAAATGCGACTTCGGAGCCGTGGAAATATTGTATTGTTGATGATCGGCCCCGGCCCTTGGTCTTAGCTGTGCCGACTTTATAGCCAGAGTCCAATTTGTCAAATACCAACTCTTTATAGTTGTCAGCGCCAGTGTGGGGTTTTAACAGCGGATTGTTGTTCTCGTGATAGCGCTGAGCCATATCAAACAAGTTTTTAGTCGCATCTTCTTCGTGAGTCAAGATAAACGCTTTTACCCCTTTTTGATGTGAGGTCTTCCAATAGAGACGGCCTTCGGCATACGTTGAACAGCCCTGTTGCCGACCCTTTAAGATGATGACCCGGACTTTGCCAGTCTCTGTATACTGCTTTTCGATGATCTCGTGTAGATAAGTCTGTGATCGATTAAGTATCAGCGGCTCAATAGTTCCTGCCTTTGTCCTTATTTTCAGACACTTACGACTAAAGTACTCGAAGTCATCCCGTGCTCTAACTCGTATCTCGCGCTCCTTGTCTGACATTTTAGTCATCAAGCAGCGCCAGGGCATCCTCATGCGTAAAATGTATGTTTGCGTCCATTTGCACCGCAGACAGTCGAGCGTGTATATAAGGAGCAGCGGCCTTAGCAGCGTCTAGCCTGACATCAGCGTCATTTGACTCGTTTTGATACTGCTCAGTTAGATATTGTAGTGGTGTTAAACCTGTTTTCTCGATCTCTTCGCGCAGCTTTTGGGTTTTGCCGTTCGGTACACCTTTTTTTCGACCTGCGTTTATTCTTGCCCCACCTCTGGCCATCTAGATTACCTCTGCTTGTTTTTCATTCACTTGTAAACTAATAATCTTAACTCTTGAGCTAACTGTATAATATTTAATCAACTAAGGTTTTGTCACTATTGTACGTAGTTTAGACGATTGTGACCCTTTTGTGTACCTGAGTGACAAATTATGGCTCTGGATGTCACATACAAGACTCATTCTAAGCGTACAAACTTTAATCTAATTATAGCACATCGCTCTATAACGTATACGTAGCAACGTTATTAAATTAATTTACTTGGTTTGTTAAGTTTGGCACAGGGGCTGCATTGTATTGTGTATGACAAACAAAACGGAGTAAATGAGACATGAAAATGGCAACTTATAAGCGACGAGTGAGCGATAATTGTTTAAGAGATTATCAGCTAATAGCTAGATTTAATCTTGTTGATCGCTTTATAGATTCGGGTGGGGCTGATGCTGATATTGAGACGTTATTACGATCTTGCGATCCTTTGTCTGACGGCAAAACATACATAATTGACGGTTTTAACATTAGACGTCTACATGTTGACCGATGGCTAGTCACTAAAAACAAATTTGTACTTAACGTTGTAATGTTTATGCTTTTTGTGTCCGTTATTTTAATAATCTCGGGGGTGGTTTCATGGAATTAATAGACAGAATTAAACAGCAATCGGCTTTATTTGAGAGCATTAGGCATTGGGAAGAAAACAAGGAACGCAACTTGTTGTTTGAAAGCAACGTAGATCAGCTTGCTTGTTCGTTATGCTGTTTTAACGATGGTGATTGCGAAACGTGCATATTAGCGGGCATTTGCGCTGAAGATTATCCCGTTAACCCATGGGATAATATAGATACAAACCCAACACACATGATTAACTATCTAAAGCTACACCAGCTGCACTCTGATATTTTAATCGAACCAGGAATAAACTAATGCACCCATATAATGTTAAATTTAGATCTAAAAACGGCTTTGTAGTCATAATGCAATGTGATTCTATCGAAGAAGGCCAGCGTTTGGCCCTTCGGCATGGTGCATCTTGTTACACAATCAAAG
>UOFW01000112.1_pt1 | contig 18426 bp, 14 predicted proteins | sample 1989241 | NCBI WGS metagenome assembly UOFW01 (sample SAMEA4712195, study PRJEB27164) | hydrothermal vent metagenome | biome: marine basaltic hydrothermal vent biome; feature: marine hydrothermal vent; material: mineral | place: Pacific Ocean | collected 2011-06-14/2011-07-23 | depth 1719 m | reverse complement strand
TCATAATAGAGGGGCTGGTCAGCGCCGTCAGAACGCCAAGAGGGGTCCAGCTGAATTTATAGGTAAAAGGGTTTTTCTCCGCAGGAATGCCGCCGCAATAAGATATGAAATCGATGATATGGCCTTTATTCAGCAGGCCCGCCTTCCGGGCTTCGTCCATGATGATATGGGCAAGCAGATGATCAATGCCGGGATCAAGCCCGACCTCATTGACGAGTGAAATATCCTTTGCCCTTGCCTCATCATTGAGGGCGGCCATGTCAGGGGAAAGATAACTGGAGGTTACCATGTGACATTTTTCTTCCAAGGCGAGTTTCGCGACCTGTACATGAAAATCTGCCGGCAACATAGAGACGATGATGTCGCCGGGTTTGAGCGCATCTGTGAAGGTTTTCCGCGATTTTTCCTCATTAAGGTTCAAATGCCGTATGTCTAGTTTCGTGTCCTTGGCAACATGGGCTTTGAGCATTTTGGCGCGCTCAAGGGTTACATCCCAGACGGTGATTTGGCCCCATTGATTGGCAAGGGAAACAATGCCCGGCCCCGATGCGAGCCCTGCGCCGATCCAAAATATTCTTGGCCCAAATTTTTTTGGCTTATGTTGCGATAAGTCAGAGGGCATTATGTCTCCTTATAATATATTACGTTAGGCGACTTGTATCTTTTCCAAGGGGTTTTGTTTGATACGAGAAATGGCATCATCAAAAGCTTTTCGCGCCGAAAGCCATATAGGATCGCTATCTATTTTATTGAGATTTTTAAGATGGGGCAAGAGCTGGCTGGAGAATTCCTGACTGGCTTCCTGCGGCAGAAGAGAAGGCAGATTATCAATGGCGATGATATCAATGCTTTTGTCACCCGACGCGCCTTTAACTGTAATATAGGGTTTTTCCCATGATGTGGTCTCATGATAAAGCGGGATGGGATTGAAGGCACTATAGGGATCGCATGAGACATCAGCAACGACGCTCAGCCGCGCGCTCGGTTTCAGGTCTTCTGTGCGCAGAAACGCCGGGATATCATTTATGATGAAAGCGCAATTGATGAGAATATCATGTTCCAGCAAGGCGGCGCGGTCAATATCGTTGGTCATCTTGCGCCCCCAACAGGTAATTTCGGCACCATGTTCTCCAAGAATTTTCAACGCGCCTTGGCCGCAGCGGCCGCCCGCTCCGATGATCAGAATTTTTGGTTTCTTGCCGAGGGTATTCGCAGCGTTAATTTCCGCCTTTAACGCGTCAGCATTATTAAAGGGGGTCAGGCCTTTATCCAGATATGGGATGGTTGCACAATTCTGATTGTACCAATGAATAAGGGCCAACGCCGCCCCCATATAGCCCGCCCAAAATCCAAAGGCGACAACTCGCCCCCCATTCTGGTCAACCATATATTCAATATCCAGAAGCTTTCCGCCGCCAGACATGAAGCGCGATAACAGACCCTGCCAGCCAGCCTGTTCTTTATAGCCATGGGCAAAATAAATATGGCGATTTTTTAAATAATCAGGCGCGCTGGGCAATTCTTTTAATCCAAGGATAAAAGCGTCTTTTGGGGCCTTTATCCATGAGCCACCTTCCACCATTCGGCAACCGGCGTCAGCATAGGTCTGACCCGGTATGATACGTTTCACTGATTTTTCGACCAAGACCTCATAGCCTTCTTTGATGAGGCTGCGGGCTCCTTCGGGCAGAAGGGGCGTGCGGCGTTCAGTGATACGGGTCTCGCGCCTTAACCAGATTATTTCCTTCGTCATGCTTACCTTCTTAAATTTACTGACTATGCCACATCATGACCTTTAAATATGTCGAACAGAAGGGAGCAAATTGGTAGGAAAGCCGTTAAAGTGTACAAAAAACCATATTTTATTGGGTCATACTGCCAATATTCATGAAGTATAAAAGTCAGGTTTTTTAAACAGGCCATCAAAGATGTCTTTTTGAGGCATCTTTGATGGCCTGTTTAAAAAATTTAACGATTTAGTAATCAATTTTTACCTATTATTTAATGAGTAAAAGGGCGAACCTATTCGTTTCAGATAAAAATATGGTTCAATAGACAGGGTGTTGTATTTCACAGGGTAAAACCATGTGAAGGTATAAGCTGTATAGTCGATAATTTTTTCGTAAAACAGCATTCTTCCCATGCCCCGTAAATGGTTATTGTAGAGTTAGTAATACTCAGGGTTTATTAATGAGTAAATGTATTACAGAAGATACAGAACATAAGAATGTTTTGGCGGACATAATTAATCTTTCTGCGGATATTATTATTTCTGTAGATGAAAACCATAATGTTATTTTTGTCAATCCCGCCTTTGAAAAGATATTTGGCTATCAGGGCAAAGAGATATTTGGTCAAAATCTGAATATTTTATTACCCAAATCCGTACATTCCGTACATAAAGAATATATTGATTTATATGATGAATCAGATGACACTTCTCGCCATATGGCTATGCGGTCAGCGTTATTTGGTGTTTCAAAAACTGGCGAGAAGATACCTCTTGATATTTCTATTCAAAAACATCCACGGGGCGGCTTATTTCGTTATACGGCCATATGCCGGGATATAAGCAGCAGGGTCGCGCAGGAAAAACGGCTGCGAGCAGAAGAGGAAAAATTTAAAACACTTTTCAATAGTTCATTTGATTATATCATTCTCATGAATGGTCAGGGAGAAATAGTAGAGTTTAATGATACTATTGCCCGTAATATGCTGAATGCAGGTGAAGAATATAAGGGGAAACCGGTTTGGGATTGTGATTTTTGGGGCAGTGAAACTGATGTTTCTCTTGTACAGAAGGCCGTTTCTGAGATCAAATCAAACGAGAATAGGTCAATTATTATAACGATTCTTGCCAAGAACCGCCGTAAAATTATTCTGGAAACCACGATCAAGCATATAATCATGGAACATCAGCAGTCTGAAATGATCGTGCTGGAGGGGAAAGACATAACGGAACTGGTTAAATCAAATCGCGCTCTTATTGATAGTGAAGCCCGCATGGAGAGGGCTCAGAAAATTTCGCGGCTTGGAAACTGGGAATGGGATTTGATCACAAATGAATTTATTTGGTCAGATGAGATTTACAGAATTTTTGGATTGGATCCCAAGAGCTTTACGCTTACATATGATGCCTTCCTTGCCAGGTTGATACCCAGAGACAGGGGGCGCGTAGAGCAGATATTAACGAAGGCCCTCTCGCATAAGCAGCCCTATAAAACAACTTATCACATTATTTTGCCGGACGAGACTGAAAAAATTGTTGAAGATCTGGGCGAAATTTATCGGATGGAAGAGGATAGCCCGATTAAAATGGGGGGGACTATTCAAGATATTACGGAAAGTTGGCACAGAGAACAGGCCCTTATTTCGGCTAACGCGCGTGCAGAAGAAGCCAATATTACGAAGATTTAATTTTTGTCTGCCATAAGCCATGAACAGGTATCATAAAAATAATTTATCAGCAGTTTTGACCTTGGAACGGCGCGCAACGCGCGGGGCCGAAGACAGCCCTTAACCCTCTTGAATGCAGAATCCCAAAGGCGCTGGTATGGCCTATGTCCGGGAATAGTGCGGTCTTTAACGTCAGTCCGGTGAGGGGTTTGCTGCGTAACAAAGCATCCATCTTATAGACATTGGATACATAACGTTTGTTTGGCTCGGCGATTTCTTCTATGCCGCCGACGCCTATATAAACATTGGCTTTCAGGGTATCATTATTTTCAAGAAATTTTTCCGCCTGAGAAAAGATAACCTCATCCCCCCACCATATTGCCGGGCTGCCGATGACATAACGGTTGAATGTTTCAGGGGCATTAAACAAAACATACAGGCCAAAAAGTCCGCCAAGAGAGGTGCCAAAATAACCGCTGTCATCTGGTATGGTATTATAATTGGCGTTGATGAAAGGTTTGAGCTCATTTTGGATAAAGTCAAGGAATTCAGGGGCACCGCCCATTTTTTTGCCAGACGTTATTTCCTCAATACCCTCAATGGGGAAGGGATAGCGTTTGCGCGTCATAACATTGGGCGTAAGGTCGCGTTGCCGCAAATACAGTGAATGGAAAATATTATCCACGGGATAGCCAATTCCCACGATTATAAAGCGGGATAACTCAGACGCCGTTTGCATGGTTCGGGCGGTTTCTGCCAGAGGAATACCGCCATTGGCATCTGTCATATAAAGAACCGGGAATTTCTCCGATCCGTCATTTTTACTCACGGGGACTAAAACGCGGATTTCATAAGTTTGCCCGATCTTTCCTGACGTCAGCTTATGGGTTTTGATCGGCGGGAAATGATAAGAGGCCGCCTCTTTTATTGTCTCTGTGGCCCGGCCCGGGTTCATTATGTCAAAGATGATCAGGAAAATGCCCGCAGAAATAAGGGGCCAGACTATTGGTGATAAAAAATTTTTCATATTCAACCTTCATTTTCCTATTTTATCTCTATGGCTTAGAATAAGGGCATTGAAGACAGGCGCAATAGCAGGAATTACTCAAATTCGAGGCTAGTGTGAATTTGAGTAATTCCCGCTATTGTTTCAATTTGCCTGATATCATTAGATAGACTTTATATATTGCGCGTGATGTAAATTTTTTCAGTCTGGGGCAAAGAGGAGCTATGTATGACCAAACTATTATCTTTCGGACAACCGCTTGGGGCCATTATGCAGGTTGCCTATGTGGTTGAGGATATCGAAAAAGCCATGAACCATTGGACAAAGACGCTTGGTGTCGGGCCGTTCTTTTTGTTCGAACATTTTGCCCTTGAAGATTATCGTTACCGGAGCAAGCCGAGTGACCTTGATATCACGATAGCCATGGGTTTTTCTGGTTCCATGTGTTTTGAGCTGATCTTTCAGCATAGTACAAGCCCGTCCGTTTATACCGAAGTCATTGAAAGCAAGGGCTATGGTTTTCATCACTGGGCGGTTTCCACGACCAGCTTCGATGCTGATCTGGCACGCTATGCCTCATCGGGTAATGCCGAAGTCCTTTATGGCAGGGTAGAGCCCGTGGACGCACGCGCGGCGTATGTGGATACTATGGCTGAATTGGGCGGTATGATAGAGCTTATTGAAATTAATCCTGCCGTAGAGGGACTTTTCGCGGCGGTAAAGGCGCCCTCTGTTGGTTGGGACGGTAAGGACCCTGTGCGTATTTTGGGGTAAAATATAAAGGAGCATAGCAATGCTTGATAAGCAAATCGAAAAAATGTTGTCAGATATGAGCGCGGCAGGCGGCCCTGCCTTGCATGAAATGCCAGTGGCAGATGCGAGGGCGGCATTGGCGGCAATCAGCGAAGCTCTTGGCTATAAGGGCAGCCATATTTCCGCCGCCGAAGATCGGCAGATCCCGGGGCCTAACGGGCATATTCCCGTTCGTATCTACTGGCCTGATGAGGCCGAGGCAGACAAGCCTATGCCCATGCTGCTGTTTTACCACGGCGGGGGCTTTGCCTTGGGCAGCATTGAAACGCATGATTCCATCGCGCGTTATTTATGCGACAAAGCAGGGGTCATTGTGATCTCGGTGGAGTATCGCCTTGCGCCGGAAAATCCGTTTCCTGCGGGTGTTGAGGATTGTTATGCGGCGCTTTGCTGGGCCAGTAAGAATGCCAAGGAACTGGGCGGCGATCCCGCGCGGATTGCCGTTGCGGGGGATAGCGCGGGCGGTAATTTCGCCGCTGCCGTATCCCTTATGGCCCGTGACAGGAAAGGCCCTGAGATTAAAATGCAGCTCTTGATCTATCCTGGTGTGGATATGGCACTTGAGGTCAGTTATCCCTCCTATGCTGATTTTGGCGGCGGGGAGTATTTCCTGGGGTTGGCAGACATGAAATGGATTAAGGGCATGTATCTGAGCAATAGTGAAGATGCAAAGGATATGAAAGCTTCCCCTTTATTATATTCCGATCTGTCGAATTTACCCTCTGCGTTTATAATGACGGCAGGTTATGATCCTTTATGTGATCAAGGGAAACATTATGCGGATAGATTGCAGGCCGCCGGTGTTCAGACTGAATATGAATGTTTCTCAGGTGCGATACATGGCTTTATAAGTTTTGCGGGGGGGCTGGATATCGGTGCCGCTGGTTTGGATCGCCTTGTCTGTGCCTTGAAGGATCATCTGAAATAAAGGCCAAATCAAAATGAGTATTTTCCGCTATGGTTGATTTCTTGAGACTATGGCTAAATGCATGGATGAGTAAAAAATTTATAATGAATGTAAATTTATCTAAGGGAGAAAAAATATGACCATAGAGAATATTAACGGGAAAAACATGCCTGCTTATCGTAAGCTGGTACGGCGAGCCGGCGCCACGATTATCTGTGCGGCGTTAATGGCAGGGACATCATCCTTTGCTTACGCGCAGCAAGCGGAAGAAGCCGAGATGATCGCGAGCCTCGAAGAGATTATCGTAACGGCCCGCAAAAGATCAGAGAGTATCCAAGAAACCCCTATTGCCATTACGGCACTTTCCACAGCGCAGTTGGAGAAGCGAAGCCTGACCAATCTTATGGAAATTGGGGCCTATATCCCCAATGTGGTGATGAATAGTTCCCCCAGCACCAGCGGCGGCGGCAATAACTCACAGATTTACATCCGGGGTATTGGTCAAAGTGATTTCCTTTTTACAACAGACCCCGGGGTCGGTATTTATGTGGATGGTGTCTATCATCCAAGGACCCTTGGCGGCGTTATGGATCTGCTTGATCTGGAACGTGTGGAAGTATTGCGCGGCCCGCAAGGGACTTTATTCGGGAAAAACACGATTGGCGGCGCGATCGCCCTGACGTCTCAAAAACCAATGGGGGATGGAACGGGTTATCTTGAAGTGACAACAGGAAGATTTGACCGGTTGGATATTCGGGGCAGCTTTGATGTTGCCTTGAGCGATACTCTTGCCGCAAAAGTTTCCATGTCCAGTAAAAATCGTGATGGCATTGGCAGGCGTCTGGAATATGGTACAGATAAGGTGCTTGATACAGCGGGCGATGAGAATGCCACATCAGCGCGTGTTGCTTTGCGCTGGGAAGCGTCCCCGGATGTGACGATAGATTTTACGGCGGATTACACGCGGGAGCGGGAAAAAGGCGTGCCCTCTATTCTGGTTTTCGTTGATGATAACGGCGCGGCCCTTGGGGGGCTTGGCGGTCTGTGGAATATTCTTGTCGGCGGCCCGGCCGGCTTGCCCTATACCAGTGATTTCATCATTGGCGGCGACAACCGATATGATTCTTATGCGACAGACGGTAATAGGAACACATTGGATTCCTATGGTTTCAGTATGGATATTGACTGGGCTGTGAATGAAAATCTGTCTTTCAGATCCATCACGGCCTACCGGGAGATGGAAGCCTTTTTCAACAGTGACACGGACGGTTCACCACTTTCATTTGTGACAACAGACCAAGCACAGGATCAAAACCAAGTCAGTCAGGAATTTCAGCTGATTGGGACATCTTTTGACGATAAGCTGGATTGGGTCGTGGGGGTCTTTTATTTTGATGAATTTGGCCGCGATGACAATGTTGTCAGGTTGGCATCAGGCCTATATGATGCCTTGGAAGCCTTGCCGGGCACGTTAGACGGTTCTCCGTTAACTGCTCCGACAGCAGCGGGCGGCCCTGGGAATCCCATCAATCCAAATTTTGACCTTGACCTGAATATTTTTAATGAGATTGATATCAAGAGTTATGCCGCCTTTACGCAGGGCACCTATCAGGTGTCTGATAAGATCAGCGTCACCGCCGGTGCGCGTTATTCCTATGAAAAGAAAGATTATTTTCTTAACCATACCCGGGAGAATTCCGGTGCGGTCATCATTGGAAATCGTACGATAAGTGAAAACTGGAGCTCTTTTACGCCAATGGGCAGCATTGATTATAAAATCAATGAAGATGCTCTTATATATATATCTGTGACACAAGGGTTCAAAAGCGGCGGTTTTAATGGTCGCCCCATCAGCGTCAGCGCCGTTGACTCTTTTGATCCGGAAACTGTATTGTCTTATGAATTTGGTTTTAAAACGGACTGGTTTGATAATCGTCTGCGTCTGAACGGGGCCGTTTTTAACGCGAATTATACCGACATGCAGCTAGGCAGTATCAGCGCTGACGAGAATGGTGTGCTTGCGCTTCGGATACAAAATGCCGGTAAAGCCAAAATTCAGGGTTTTGAACTGGAATTGCAAGCCCGGCCAACCGCCAACCTTGATATCATCGGCAGCCTTGGTTATGTGGATTTTGAAATTACGCAGCTTGACGCCGGCGTTCAGGATTTCAATTTAAATACCCGGGCGATGAAAACGCCGGAATGGAACTTCTCTCTGGGGGCGGAATATACTGTGGAGATCGACAGCAGCAGTGAAATTTCCCTTCGCGGCGATTGGACATATCAAAGCGAAACCGAGCAGAATGTGCAGAATACGGATTTGATACGGGCGCCCGGCTATGGCTTACTCAATACTCGCCTTACGTATAGTAATCTTGATAATGACTGGGAAATTGCCCTGTTTGTCACCAACCTTACGGACAAGACGTATGTCTCAAGCGGTTTCCAGACCTTAACCAGTTTTGGTACGGCGAATCTGATATATGGCCGCCCGCGTGAGTGGGGTTTGACGGTCAAGAAAAGATTCTAGAATTGCTATAAAACTTTTTATAAGTTCGGGCAGGCGCATTATATGTTCCTGCCCATTATCTTTTCAGGAAAATATTCTTTCCAGAAATCCCATGATCTGTTTAACGGGGTCACCAAAGATCATCATGTAAGTGACAATGCCAATGGCGATCGGTGCGATGTATTTCATACTGAACTGCCAAAGGAAAAATTTCTGGCTGTCTGTTGGCAATCCGAATTGATGGCTTAGGGTTTTTCGTGACATGGCCCAGCCGGTAAATAACGCCAGCAGCAGGGCGTTAAGCGGCATCATTATGTTTGCCACGACAAAATCCATAATAGCAAACAGATTTTTATCGACCATAACCCCGATTAATTCCAAGGGTCTGAAATCCTTCAGAAGATTAAAGGATAATACCATAAGAAGTCCAAAACCCCAGATGCAGATGCCGGTTGCCCATGAGGTAAGTTTGCGCGACATGCCTCTGTCTTCAAACCAGGCAATGGCAGGCTCCAGCATGGCCAATGATGAGGTAAAGGCCGCAAAGGTCAGCAGCAAAAAGAATAAAGTCCCAAAGATCAATCCACCGGTCATCTGGCCGAAGGCAATGGGCATGGTGGCAAAGATCAGTCCGGGGCCTTCGCCCGGGGTCAGGTTATATTGAAAGACGATTGGGAAAATCATAAAGCCCGCCAGCAAGGCCACAAGGGTGTCAGATATGGCAATGATGCCCGCCGCCTTGGGCAGGGAGACATCTTCTTGCAGATAAGCGCCGTAGGTAATTAATGCCCCCACCCCCACCGCGAGGGAAAAGAGGGCCTGCCCCAGGGCCACCAATATGATACTGGCGGTTATCTTGGAGAAATCAGGATTAAATAGAAATGCGAAAGCCTGAGCGCCATTGCCGGTAAAGGCGGCGTAGGCGGACAGGAAGATTAATAGAATGAATAACCCCGGCATCATGATCTTGACCGTGGTCTCCAATCCGGCCTTGACGCCAAGGGACACAATGCTAATGACAGCAAGCATATATACGGTGTGCCATAGGGTGAGCTTTTGCCAACTGCCTAGTAAACCCTCAAACATCGCGCCGGAACCTGCTGCATCTATCTGATGAAAGCTGCCTGAAATGGCCTTGATGAAATATTCCAGAGACCAGCCCGCAATGACACTATAATAGGTCAGCGCCATAAGCGGTATCAGCAAACTGAACAGGCCAATAAGTTTCCAAAAGGGGCTATGGCCTTTTTTGACCATGCTTGCCATGGTGCCAATGGCGCTCATCTTTCCGGCGCGGCCCAGGGCCAATTCCGCCATGATGAGCGGCATACCCAATATGAAAACGAAAGCCACATAAATCAAGACAAAGGCCCCGCCGCCATTTTCCCCCGCGATATACGGAAAACGCCAAAGATTTCCCAGCCCCACCGCAGCCCCGATCGCGGCCATAAGAAAAGCAGAGCGTGAAGACCATTTAACATGAGGGGCTGCCGATTGTTGCTCACTCATAAGTATTCTCCCTATTTATTATTATTTCATATTGAAACTACAACAAATAGAGGTTTTGCCAAATCTTTTTTTATCCCGAAACTAAAACGCCCATTATATGATCAAGTATATAATGGGCGTTCTGTCGTTTCAAAAGATTAAAATTCAAAGAACCTGGCCTTCGGCCCTATGGATGAAATTAATAGGCCCTGTGACCCTAGTTTGTTGCTTCAAGAATAATATTTGTCGGTGTCGTCGTGGCGACCCGTACCGATGAAAATCCCGCATCATGCAGGACTTGTGAAAGCCTCTTTGGGCCGGCTTGTGCACCAAGGCAAAGCCCCACATCCTGCGACCGTGAATTTGGCAGGCAGATCAAGGTCGACGCGGCATAAAATACCCCGCCCAAGGGATGCAGATTATCCTCTGTTTTATCCCCTGCCATAGGTTCGACCACCATGAGCGTCCCGCCCGGTTTCAGTATTTTGCGAATATGACGTGCAACCCCTACGGGATCGCCCATATCATGAAGTGAATCAAACATACAGGCCAGATCATAAGCTTTATCAAGATCAATATCGCTGGCACCCACTGTTTCAAAATGAATGTTATTTATATGAGCAGCTTTTTCGCGGGCGTCATCAATGGATGGCCCGTGAATGTCAAAACCATATATATTTGAATTTGGGAAGGTTTCGGCCATCATCGCAGATGACGAACCACGGCCGCAGCCAATATCGGCAATAGTGCCGCCGGCCTCCAGTTTTTCTTTGACGCCGCTTAAGGCTGGAATCCAGTTTTCGATCAAATTGGCTTCATAGCCGGGCCTGAAGAAACGATCCGTGCCGCAGAATTGACATGAATGATGTTCGCCCCAAGGCCGTCCTTTGCCGGTTTTAAAGACATCTATTGCCTTTTCATATGACGTATATTGCGCCACAATTATTTGCAGCAAGCCGTGCATATTGGCCAGACTGTCTTCTGTGGCAAAAATGGCAACCTGTTCGGGCGTTAAGGTGAATTGTTCGGTATCTGCATCATAAGTGACATATCCATTTGCGGCATTCGCCGATAGCATATCCTGCAAATAACGCGCATCCACATCTGCAATGGTGGCGATTTCCTTTGCCGTTCGCCAATCGCCGTCGGCCATGGCGCGGTAAACGCCGGTTTGATCCCCCATATAGGCCAGCAAAATGCTTAATGCAGAACTTGCATCTCCAACAACTTTCCCGGCGAGCTCTTGAAGTTTATCCATATTTAATTCGGCCATGATAATTCTCCTCGTAATATTTTTGAATGGTGAATGTCCCCCGAAAGGTAAATGTCAACTAAAATTCATTATGTTACTGAAGGTTGTTTGGAGAATGAGCATAGTCTTATTTGCCAGAAGTTTCCAATATCTTATCCGCAGCAGAATTTAGAGAGGCTGAAGGGTCTTAATAGGCGCGATTTACGCAGAAATCAACGATACCGGTCAGGGCTTTGCGATATTCGTCATTGGGGAAGATGGCAAGGGCGTCTTTGGCGATGGCCCCGTAATGACGTGCGCGCTCAACCGTATCATGCAGGGCCTTATACTTACGCATAAGCTTGATTGCTGTTTCCAGATCATCATCATTCTGGTTCAGATCTTCGATGGTTCGGCGCCAGAATTTGCGTTCTTCATCATCGCCGCGCCGAAAGGCAAGCACGATGGGCAGCGTGACCTTGCCTTCGCGGAAATCATCCCCGACAGATTTGCCGAGTTTTTCTTGTTCTGCTGAAAAATCCAGAACATCGTCAATTAACTGAAATACAACCCCTAAATTTTTGCCATAGCTTTTCAAGGCCTGTTGTTCCGCATCGGGTTTTTCCGCAATCACAGCCCCAATTTCACAGGATGCGGCAAACAGGGCGGCTGTTTTGGCCACAATAACCTGCATATAAGAATCTTCGGTGGTATCCATGTTATTAGCGGTCGTAAGCTGAAGAACCTCGCCTTCGGCAATGACAGAAGACGCATTAGACAAGATGGCCAACACTTCCAGAGAACCATCAGCGACCATTAATTCAAAAGATCGACTAAACAGAAAGTCACCGACTAATACGCTGGCTTTATTGCCCCATAGCTCATTGGCGGTTTCAAGTCCGCGTCTCATATCGCTTTCATCGACCACATCATCATGAAGCAATGTAGCAGAATGGATAAATTCAACACAAGCCGCAAGCTCCGCATGACGATCCCCTTTATAGCCGCACATACGGCTGGTCGCGAGAGTTAACATCGGCCGCAATCTTTTGCCGCCGGACGCAATCAAATGGCCTGCCAGCTGCGGGATTAATGGCACAGAGCTTTGCATTTTAAGGATGATCGTCTGGTTGACCTTGACCATATCATCGGCCACAAGGGCCTGCAAATGGGCGAGCGCCGTCTCTGCCTTGGTCTGTTCTTCTTCAAATGATATGACGATGCCCACTTTTAAAACCTGACTTTCTGAGATTGACCTGACTTTTTGAGATTGATTGATTATTTCTGAAGCAGCATTTGTTTATTTCTTATGGCAAAATAGTCTTCTGAGGGTATAAAGGTCAAGCTACCTTGGTCAAATTTTGGCATTTTTCCGATTAAACAGGGATCAAAAAAAAGTGATAGAAATTTTTTCTACGGATAACAATGTTCTAATTTCGCGCATTTCTGCGCTTTTCGATGCAGAAGGGGTACCGTTTGTCATATTGGGCCATCATGCCAGTTTGATGGGCGGCGGCATTATGGGAATCGGCCAAAGGGTGATGGTGGCAGAAGAATATATCCCGATCGCCATCCACCTGATTCGGGAAAATGGCTTGAAAAATGATATAGACTTTGTTCCGGGACTGGAAAAAGAATTGGAAGAAGGACTGGAATGAAGGGATTTTAGGCAATATGGCGGCATTAAGGGGGATATCACAGGATGATTTTCTGGGCGGCGCGATTAAGCTTTATCAACCGGAAGAAGGCTACCGGATTGCCACGGACACTGTATTTCTTGCGGCCAGTATAAATTATCTTGAAAGGGATAAAATTCTGGATATGGGGGCGGGTACAGGCGGCATTCTAAGTTGCCTTGTCGCCCGAACAAAAGATCAGATATCGGATAATATTTTTCACGGCATCGAACTACAGCCAGAACTATTGACACTTGCCCGCAAGAATACTGCGGAAAATAACTTCGGAGAAATCATAGAATATTTCATTGGGGATATTGCAAGCCCGCCTTTGGCTTGCGCGCCGAACAGCTATCATCATGTCATCTCGAACCCGCCTTATCTGAAAAAGAGCGGCGCAACATCGTCGCCTTATGAAACAAGGGCGATGGCCCATATGGATAGCCATATCGGCCTTGAGCAATGGGTTCATTTTTGCCTTCGTATGATAAAACCATTGGGTTATTTAACGCTGGTACACCGGGCCGACCGGCTGGATGATATTATTGCGGCCCTGCATGGCAGGGCAGGGGATATTATTATCTATCCGCTGTGGTCGGCAAAAGAAAAGGACGCGCGGCGGATCATCATTCAGGCTAAAAAAGGCAGCAAAGGAAATATATCCTTGAAACCGGGCCTGATTGTGCATACATCAGATGGATCATTCACGCCGCAGGCAGAAGATGTTCTGCGAAATGGTGCGGCTCTGGATATAACAAATTAAGTGTAAAGATAAAAAACCATGATGAAAAAAATTAAACAGCTATTCGCAAAAATCCCGTTGCCTGTTTTCCAGAATCCGGCCCCTGTGGTTGCCATATTGCCTTTGGAAGGCGTGATCGGCTCGGGCAGCCGTTTTACAACGGCGCTTAATCTGGCGGGATTGGAAGAAAAAATTAATCAGGCTTTTGATGTTTATAATGTCAAAGCAGTGGCGCTAGCCGTTAATTCACCGGGCGGCTCGCCTGTGCAGAGCGAACTTATCATGCGCCGCATACAAAAATTATCTGTAGAAAAGAAGGTTCCGGTCTATGCTTTTGCTGAGGATGTGGCGGCATCGGGCGGTTATCTGATCTCATTGGCCGCAGAAGAAATTTACGCCCATGAAGCCTCAATCGTGGGCAGTATCGGCGTGATCTCTGCGGGCTTTGGATTTAACAAAGCCATTGAGAAGCTCGGCGTAGATCGCCGGATTTATGCGGCCGGCGACAATAAATCTATATTGGACCCTTTTCAGCCTGAAAAAGAAAAAGACGTCAAGCTATTGAAAGAATTACAGAAAGAAATCCATGAATTTTTCAAAAATCTGGTGAAGGAAAACCGGGGCGACCGCTTGAAAGGCACTCAAAAAGTCATGTTCTCTGGTCAATTCTGGGCCGGAAATGAGGCATTGAAACTGGGCCTAATAGACGGTATTGGCGATATTCATACCACCATGAAGGAAAAACTGGGCGAGAAAACCAAGTTCAAACGCATCAAAGAAGAAAAAGGCTTCCTCAAAAGCCTGCTCGGCATGACCGGCCCTAAATCCAAACTAAGCGACGAAATTCTGGCCACCCTGGAAAGCAAGTCGCTATGGAGCCGGTTTGGTCTGTAAGTTTTAGCTGCAATCAATCCTTGACGAATGGAGGGGGAGTCAGTAATTTCTCGCTATAAAATGCTGCGAATGCTCACTATGAGTAAGTGAAGAAAGAAATATGACCTGATGGACAGCTCTCCTAGAAATGAAAAAGCGTTCCAGACGCTTATTCTGAAATTACAGGCCTATTGGGCAGAGCAGGGCTGCGTTATCTTGCAGCCTTATGACCTTGAAATGGGTGCGGGGACGTTTCAGGCGGCGTCCACTTTGCGTTCTCTTGGCCCCAAACCGTGGAAGGCGGCTTACGTACAGCCCTGCCGCCGGCCCACCGATGGCCGTTACGGCGAAAATCCCAACAGACTGCAACATTATTATCAATTCCAGACCGTCCTCAAACCCTCGCCCGATAATATTCAGGAACTTTACCTGAAAAGTCTGGAAGTGCTGGGGATCAATGCGCTAGAGCATGACATTCGTTTTGTCGAGGATGACTGGGAAAGCCCGACGCTCGGCGCATGGGGGCTTGGCTGGGAGGTCTGGTGTGATGGCATGGAAGTCAGCCAATTTACCTATTTCCAACAGGTCGGCGGCTTTGACTGCAAGCCTGTCATGGGGGAACTTACTTATGGGTTAGAGCGGCTTGCCATGTATATTCAGGGCGTGGATAATGTTTATGATCTGGATTGGAATGGTTTGCCCGAGGGCGAAGGCAAGGTTACTTACGGCGATGTTTTCCTGCAAAATGAGCAAGAATTTTCCACCTATAATTTTGAACTGGCCAATACCAAAAGACTATTTCAGCATTTTAAAGATGCCGAGGCGGAATGCCGGGATATTCTGGCTCAAGGAAACTTTCCTTTGCCGGCTTACGACCAATGCATCAAGGCCTCTCACATCTTTAACCTGCTTGATGCCCGCGGCGTGATCAGCGTCACGGAACGGCAAGCCTATATCGGGCGGGTTCGGGCCTTGGCCAAGGCCTGTTGCGCCGCTTATCTGGTTTCCATTGGAGAGGCTGCTTCATGACCTCAAGTAACGAAGTGATAGGTCAAAATAATATGAGTGAGTTTTTTCTTGAGCTATTTTCCGAAGAAATTCCGGCCCGGATGCAGGCCAAGGCCGCCAGTGACTTGAAACAATTGGTCACGGCTAAATTAAAGGGCGCTGGGTTAAAGTTTGAGCAGGCGGAGGCTTATGTCACTCCGCGAAGATTATGCTTGCATATTACCGGATTGGACAGCGAACAGCCGGATGTGTCCGAAGAAAGGCGCGGCCCGCGCGCTGATGCGCCGGAAAAGGCCATTGAAGGCTTTCTTAAAGGCGCCGGCGTCACCCGCGACAAGGCAGAAATCCGCGAAGAGAAAAAAGGCACCTTCCTCTATGCCGTGATCGAGAAGAAAGGCCGCAGGACATCGGAATTATTGGCGGAATTCCTGCCCGAGGTGATCCGCAATTTCCCTTGGCCAAAATCACAGCGCTGGGGCGATAAAAAGCTGCGCTGGGTGCGCCCTTTGCACAGCATTCTGTGTTTGATGGACGGCGCGGTGGTAGATTTTGATCTGGGTGAGGGCTTAAGCTCTGGCAATCAAACAAAGGGCCATCGTTTCTTGTTCCCTGATGCATTTAACGTCACATCCTTCGCCGATTATCATGCGAAACTCGGCGCGGCCCATGTGATGCTTTATCCCCATGAGCGGAAAAAAATCATTCAGGACGCGGCCATGACATTGGCACAGGATGCCGGACTTAATCTGCTCGAAGACGAAGGCTTGCTTAACGAAGTGGTCGGCCTTGCGGAATATCCTGTGGTGTTGATGGGCGAGTTCGATGCCGCATTTCTGGATGTGCCGCAGGAGGCGCTGACCAGTGCCATGAAAAGCCATCAAAAATATTTCTCGGTTGTGGATGGGAATGGCAAGCTCGCCAATAAATTCATCTTTGTCTCCAACATGAAAGCCGATGACGGCGGCAAAAAAATCATCGACGGCAATGAACGCGTCCTCCGCGCCCGTCTCGCCGACACCAAATTCTTCTGGGATCAGGATTTAAAGATCAAGCTGGACGATCGCTTGCCGGCTCTGAACGATATTGTTTTCCATGCCAAGCTAGGTACGGTGGGACAACGCGTGGAAAGACTGGTTGAATTATCAGGCTATATCGCCGATAAAATTGACGCGGATGTGCCGCAAGCCAAGAGAGCCGCCAAGCTCTGCAAGGCTGACCTTGTCTCTGGCATGGTCGGGGAATTTGCCGATCTGCAAGGCTTGATGGGCAAATATTACGCGGAAAAGCAGGGCGAGTCTCCTGCCGTTGCCAATGCCATCGCCGAACATTACTCTCCCAAAGGCCCAAGCGATCAATGCCCAACTGATCCCGTGAGCGTTGCTGTGGCACTGGCTGAAAAATTAGACAGCTTGGTGGGCTTTTTTGCCATTGACGAAAAACCCACGGGATCGAAAGACCCTTTTGCGTTGCGTCGTGCTGCACTTGGAATAGCCAGATTTACACTTGAGAACAACTTTAGGGTTAATCTTAGTCTGGTAATTAAGAAGCATTTTCCACTAGTTCTTGAAGATATTAAGAGGACAGCTCAAAGAAATAGAACACGGGGAGAAGTAGCAGATGATATTGTTGGTTATTCAACGCATTTGAATGAGATTGATGGTAGTGAAAGGTTAAATGTAGAACGTGACCTCATGAACTTCTTTGCTGATCGTCTCAAAGTTCACTTGAAAGAACAGGGTGTGCGGCATGATTTGATCACGGCGGTATTCGCATTAGGCGGCGAAGATGATCTTGTGCGGCTGATGGCGCGGGTAGAGGCTTTGCAGAATTTTCTTGGTACAGAAGAAGGGGAAAATTTGCTTGCCGGTTATAAACGTGCCGCCAATATCTTAAAAGCAGAAGAGAAAAAGGACGGGGCCATTACGGGGGCGGCCAAGGCGGGAAGTTTGCCCGAAGAAAATGAATTATTTGCGCGGCTGGAACAGGTATCCGCCGCAACAACCACAGCTATTGATCATGAAAAATTCGAAGAAGCCATGAGCGCACTTGCCACATTGCGCCCAAGCATTGACGCCTTCTTTGATAAGGTTACGGTTAATAGTGATAATCCGGCTGAGCGGCAAAACCGCCTGGCCTTACTCTTGAAAATTCGTTCTACCATGAATAAAGTTGCTGATTTTTCTAAGATAGAGGGTTAAGCCCTCAAAGCCAAAAGGGAATATCTATGACGAACTGGGTCTATACATTCGGAGATGGAAAAGCACAGGGCGATGCCACCATGAAAAACCTCCTTGGGGGGAAGGGCGCGAACCTTGCGGAAATGTCAAATATTGGTCTGCCCGTACCGCCCGGTTTTACCATCACCACAGGCGTCTGTACCTATTATTATGATCATGAGGATACCTATCCCGCAGACCTTAAAGCCCAAGTGAATGAGGCTCTGGCCGAAGTAGAGAAGACCGCCGGCGCAAAATTTGGCGATGCGGATAATCCTTTGCTCGTTTCGGTTCGCTCCGGCGCAAGGGTGTCCATGCCCGGCATGATGGATACGGTGCTTAATCTGGGCCTTAATGATATTACGGTAGAGGGATTGGCTAAATTATCCGGTAATGCCCGTTTTGCCTATGACAGTTATCGCCGCTTCATTCAGATGTATTCTGATGTGGTGCTTGGCGTTGATCATTATAATTTTGAAGAACTTCTGGAAATTCATAAGGAAGAAAAAGGCTATATTCTGGACACGGAACTGGACGCCGATGATTGGAAAGAGCTTTGCA
>UOFW01000198.1_pt1 | contig 18561 bp, 20 predicted proteins | sample 1989241 | NCBI WGS metagenome assembly UOFW01 (sample SAMEA4712195, study PRJEB27164) | hydrothermal vent metagenome | biome: marine basaltic hydrothermal vent biome; feature: marine hydrothermal vent; material: mineral | place: Pacific Ocean | collected 2011-06-14/2011-07-23 | depth 1719 m | reverse complement strand
GGTGATTTTAAAGGGCTGGCAACCTAAAAACTATTCCGGTGAATATCTGGGTCAGGTCACTTTAAGAGAAGCCTTTGTGCGGTCGTTAAATACGGTGGCGGTAAAGCTTGCCGAACGGATCAATCGGGAAAATGTCATTGAAATGGCGCGCCGGCTTGGACTGACGACCCCGATTGTGGCCGAACCGTCCCTGTCCCTTGGCACATCAGAGGTTTCTCTGCTGGAATTAACGGCGGCCTATACCGTGATCGCGAGCGGCGGTTATGCTGTGGAACCCTACGGCATCGTAGAGATCCAAAACAGTGCGGGGCAGATTTTATATCGTCATATGCCGGGATCCCGGAAAAAAATTCTGTCGGATGATGTGGTGTTGACCATGGATAGCCTGTTGCGGGATGTGGTTGTGCGCGGCACCGCAAAACAGGCTCAAATGCCCTTTGTCGCCGCAGGGAAAACCGGCACGACACAGAATTATAAAGATGCCTTATTTATGGGCTATGGCCTGAATATGACGAGCGGCGTATGGGTGGGCAATGATGATGCGAGCCCCATGAAGAATGTTACCGGCGGGGGAACGCCGGCCAGAATATGGCGTAATTTTATGTATCGGGTTTATTTGGGGCGGGATGATGCCACCCTGAATACACCAAATATTCGCCCGCGCGATAAACCAAAACGTCCATAATAATAAGATGCATAAGACTCTAACTAATTTTGACACTTCGGTAACAGACAATTGGTAAACTGGCGGCGCAATAAATGTTAAAATAGCGAGTGACAATGATCAGAATAGACATCAAGGATATCCAACATTATATCGGCAGCGATATTGGCACATCAAAATGGGTTGAAATTACCCAAAGCAGAGTCAATAGATTTGCCGAAGCCACCGGAAATTTTCAATGGATACATGTGGATGAAGAAAGGGCCAGAACAGAAATGCCTGCGGGCCAAACGATCATTCATAATTACCTGCTTTTGTCCCTCATTCCGAAGCTCTTTGATCAAATTGTGACGATTGCCGGCCTGAAATATGGTAAAAACCAGGGGGCCGAGAATATCCGATTCTTAAGATCACTGAACACCGGCTGCAAAATACGTATTCAGCTTAAATTATCGAAAATTGAATATCGTGATTCAAAAGGTCCGACGGCAAATTTTTATATCGTTATGGAAGAACAGGGCAGTGACAAGGCCGTCCTGACGATGGATCTTCAACTGTTGCTCGTTGCTGCTCTGCAAAAAGATGAAAAAGAAAATGAGAAAGCTGGTCTTAAGTCTGTCTCATCCAATCAACATCAGCCCGTTGCCCTCGGACTTTAGCCAACGGCGGGATTTGCGCCAATTGGGATAAAGTTTTTCCACCAGCTTCCAGAAATCCGGGCTATGGTTCATTTCCACAAGATGCGCCATCTCATGGGCCACAACATAATTTAAAACAGGGCTTGGGGCCATGATCAGGCGCCAGGAAAAAGACAGGGTTTTCCGGCTCGAACAGCTGCCCCAGCGGCTTTTGGTGTCGCGAATCATGATTTTATGAGGGCGGCGGCCCAAGGCTTGAGCATATTTTTCTATCGCCGCGCCCAGTGTCAGGCGGGCTTGTTTTTTCAGCCAATTTTGCAGCCGCGTTTCAAATCCTGATTCTGGCCCGCCAACGATGAGCGTTTCTTCGTGTAATGTGACGCCAGCCACCTTACCCGGGGCGGAGATAATTTTTACGGGATGCCCTTGATAAGGAATGGTTTCCCCTGCGCGTAAGGGAACGGTTACCGGAGACTTATCATATTGCTCACATATCCAATCATGATGTTTATTGGCAAATTGGCGCGCTTTGCGGTCAGACACGCCGGGGGGCAGCGTGAGAATTGCAGAGTAGCTTTTAACGTCAAAGCGTAATTTCAGATGCTTGGCCCGGGGGTTGCGCCGCAAGATAAGGGGAATATCACCAACATAATATTCTGTCATTCCGGACCTTCTTTTTGGCCGCAAAAGGCCTGTAGGTTGATAATATGATCCATCATGTCACCGGCATTCCGTTCTGAAATGACGCGCCCCTGTACAGAAATACCGGCGTCATGAACGCTGTTTGCAGAGCCGGAAACCAAGGGGTGCCATGGGGGCAGGTCTTTGCCTTCGCTTACCATTCGGTAAGCGCAGCTATCAGGCAGCCAATGAAATTCAGATATTTGATCAGGCGTCAGCACAACACAATCCGGCACCAGTTTTTTTCGATGGGGGTAATTTGCACATTGGCAACTGTCGATGTCTAAAAGCCGGCAGGCCACATCGGTATAGGCTATCTCCCCGCTGTCACTATCTTCTATTTTATGAAGGCAGCATAGCCCGCAGCCATCACAAAGGGATTCCCATTGCGCAGGTGTCATATGGGACAGTTTTACATCACGCCAGAATTTTGATTTTTCCATGATTGCATCTCCCATAATTACCCCTCCCATAATTACCCCTAATGATTATTTGATGACCTCTTCCAGTTTTTTTGCCATCACCTCGGGATCGGTCAGGCTTCTGAAATGGGTAAGATAATCCCCCTGCCTGTCCATGAGATAAATATAGGAGGTATGGTTGACCAAATAAGCCTCAGGGTCCGCGCCCTCTTCTTGCTGTTCCTTGGCCCCGTAAGCGCGATAGGCTTTTTTTGCAGCCTTTATCTGTTCTATGCTGCCCGTCAGGCCAACCATATTTTCATGAAAGGCCGGGACATATTGCGCCATAATATCGACTGTATCCCGGATTGGATCGACGGTTATGAAAATCGGCGTTATGGCCTTCAGGGTTTTTTCTGAAACCTGATCAAGGGCGTCAGACATAATTTGCAATTCTGTTGGGCAGACATCCGGGCAATAAGTATAGCCAAAATAAACCAACATATATTTCCCCCTAAAGTCTTTATCGGTCACGTCTTTGCCATGATGATCAACTAGCGTAAAGGGGCCCCCGATAAGAGCTTTGGCGTTTTGTTGTGCGGTTTTTACCGGCGGTGTATAAAAATACGTGATAAAAATGGCAAAAATTCCCGCAAGCACCAAAAGTATGATCAGAAGGATTCGGGATGTTGTCATTGTCTATTCCTGTCATGAATAAATTATTATTTTATTGTTTTGATCTATGTTCCCTATATATAATAGTCATCAGGAATGAAAGCGACCTAAAAACTGGAGTTTTGAATGCAATTTAATAAAATCGTCGGCGTTGTCATAATTATGACCGCACTTGGGCTGGCTTCGGCGCAAAGCCAAAGCTTTTCGGCATCCTATAAATTTCTTAAAGCGATCAAAGACGTTAATTATCAGGATATTAAGATTGCTGTTGAAAAGGGCGTGAATATCAACACCCGTGATTATGACGATAAAACTACCGCATTAATCATCGCCGCCAAGAAAAGAGAGCTGCCCCTTGTTAAATATCTTCTTGGGTCTGGCGCAAAACCGAATTTGGTTGGCAAAGATGGCAAAACCCCTTTGGTGATCGCCGCAGAGGCGGGAAACAGGGCCATGGTTGAGGTTTTGATCAAGGCCGGCGCGGATCTGGATTTGGGGGACAATAACGGCACGACTCCGTTGATCGCGGGCGTTCTGGTGAAACGGGACCGGATTGTGTCATTATTACTTAAGAGCGGCGCTGATTATACATTAGAGGATTACTCTGGCCGTTCCCCCCTTCAGCATGCCATAGACCACAGGCGATCCAAGACAGAAAAAATGTTAAGAAAAGCCGGGGCGACATATTAGAGCACTCTGCGCTAAAGGGAAGATTTAAATTTTTTGTCTATTAGGAAACCCTGATACATATGGATGCCAAAGGATTTTCCGAATTCAAGAGCATTTTCCGTATCGCAGTGACATAAAATAATACGCATATTGCCATGATCCGCTATGGCGGAGAGGACTTTATCCTGCTCAGCACTTCCGATGAGTTTTATATAGTCTGGTTTCCAGCTGATTTTCAGGAAATCTACGGACAGGAGTTCTCTGTCTAATACCTGCAAAGCTTGAATATCTATTGCATCCAGGATGATTCGGCACCCTAACCGAGATAGTTTTTTTTGTGCATCATAATAGTTTTGAATATTGGAAATCACATCAAACATGCCCATTTCCAAAATCAATGGTTGGTTATTTTTTTGTTTAAATAAGGATATGAATTTATCAAATTCAGAAGTCAGCACGGTTTCTACATTGATGTTAATGCTAATAACCTGATCTCTGACAATATCTTTTGCGGGCAAGCTTTGCATTATTTTGGTATCAAAGGTACGTGTTAGCCGCTTGAACAGCCATTTGTCAGCATATAGGTCATAGGTGGGCAGCAGGCTTTCTTTAATTTCATCCACTGAGATATAATGTTCAATAAAAATTGGTTTTGCATTTTTGTCGCCGACGATAACAAAGGCTGTTTGATCGTTAATCATCCGATCGATGTCCATGTTGGTCAAATTACGTTCCAGCTGATCCAATTGCATTGGTCCCATGGGCTGCGATGTATCTTGTTTTGCGATGGGGTCATAACGTGGTTTGGTGACATTTACTGTTTTGAGGTTTGGCGGCTTAAAATCCTCGGAATGGCTTAACGGTTGATCCAGATTTTTAATCATGGATTTCAGGCTGGGCGCATTCTGTGATTCTTTTGTCGCGGCAGGTGCGGGCTTTTGTACCTGTTCTTTTATTTGTTTGGGGGGGGGCGGGACTGCGGTTTTTTTGAGGCCGCCCACCATATGCATGAAGCGGTCCATATCTATCGCCAGATCATACCATTCACAAAGCTCATCATCCCGTCCCTCTTCAATATATTTTTTAACGAGCGGGCTATCCTCGACGGCTCTCCGGGCCGCTAAAATGGCGATATCAAGCTGTGCGAGGGAGCTACCCCGACAGATAAAAACAACGTCAAAATTACTTGTCCAGAAAAGCTGGCCGCCTTTACTTTGGATGAGTTTGTTAAAGGCGGTGGCAATGGTTCTTCGGTGATAGGGCTGTTTATGACCCCTGTCCAGAAGTGAAAAATGTAAATGAATGCCGCGATAATCTTCTGGATGCCGTCTTACGGCACGCATGGCAGAGATCAGGTCATCCACCTGACACGGGGTGGCGGAACTTTCCATATGATTTGAATTTTCCGTGGCTGACATAATATTACTCTATACTAGATTTGATCAATTACTTGAAATATATTATATTTTAGCAGGAATTCTGCGGTATATCAAATGGGGGCTAAATTCGTTGAAATTTGATAATTTAAAGCCGTATAACAAATTAGATCGTTACATTCTGTGTAACCACCAGGCATTTTCATTAATGGAATAATAGGGCCGATAATGCAAGACAGCTTTTTCCCGGACGACGTAGGAAATCTGGTTGTCAAGAACCAGCCTCTGGCCATCCACAGACACCACCAGCACAGCATGGGGAACATCAAGATTTGTATCCTGAACCACTACGATACGCATCATATCAGGGTCAAATCCCAGCTCCTTTAAAGACAGGTATTTGGCGATGGCATAATCTTCGCAGTCCCCGTCTTTGTCAAAAAACTGACGTAAAGATGCCCAATAATCCGGCACACCCCAATTAATAATATCGGTTATATAGGGGGCATTATTCATATGAATATTGATTTCGGCAATTTGCTGGTCTGTGGGTTTGTCTTTCAGAAATGTTAAAAGTTCCCACCAATCTTCCATATAGCAATTATTTTTGGCCGTGAGCCGGCAATTCTCTTTTGTATCAGGGATTTGCTTAAGATCCCCCTTAGCACGTTCCAACATACTGTTCCATTTTTTAAAGGCGACCAGCTGCCGGCTCATCGTCTCATAGGAACCAAAAAGGCCGGTTCGGCCCGTATTCTTTTTTTGCGCGAAGGTTGTGGGTGAAATGAAGAGGATAAGCCCAAGGGTAATGGTTAGGCGAGCGAATGATTTTATGAAATGGGATTTAAGTGCAAACAAAATTTAAAACTCATATAGTTCAATTAACGGGTAATGGCATAATATTAAGAATGTGGCTTATCAGAAAAAATAACAGGCCATCCAAATCTTTACTTACGGACTATATACGGGGTAAGGTTACCTAAATATTAAAAAATAAGTTTGTGGCCTTACACTTTTCAGCAGAATGGACTTTTTATATGAGTTTGCGACCTTTATCAGCCGGTGTGGCACTGGGAACCCTGATCATCGCCGGGGCGGCCATTGCCTTGTTACTGGTTCTGAGGTTTGCCCAGTCAGAAGCGGACAGGGACAGTCTGGTATGGCAACGCCAAATGGCCGTTGTGATCAACAGCCGGGAGGTGGCTCTGGAAGAATGGTTGGCCGAGCAGAAAAAAGTCATCAGCCGTCTGGCGGAAAACCCGTCGTTGAGGATTTATCTTGGCAATATAGAGGTCGCTCCTGCGCCGCAAGACGTGGAAAATCTGGCCCAAGCAGCCTATCTTGAAAACCTGATGAAGGCGGCCGCGATACAAAATGGGTATATATCTGTTTTGGATCAGGATTTCAAGATAAGGGCAAACCTCAATAAACAAAGGGTTTCCGGCCTCGCGCTGACCAATCCTCAGGGGCAGGTCATTGTTTCAACGCCCAATATGCCCTCGGTTATTCGCAGTGTGGCGGGATTTCTTGATCGGGGCGCGGGCAACGAAGTGATCAGTTTCGGGCCTTATTTGTCAGATGATAAACGGCCGGTTATTGCATTCGTTGCGCCGGTTTTCGGGGTGCAGGATGATAATAGCGCCCCCGCCATTGGTTTTGCTGTGGGCATCAAGGCTGTGCCGGAAGATTTTTATCAAAAATTGACCCAACCTGGAGATATAAGCAAAACAGCCAAAAACTATATTGTGCGCAAGAATGGCACGGCCATGGAGTATTTATCACCGCTGCGCATGGAAAATGGTGATGTCAATTCGCCATTAACAATGGTATTGGATGCAGAAAGCCCTGTACTGGCCTCAGTTTTTGCCGTTCAGACGGCCAGAGAGACAACCGGTGGATTTTCCGAGCGGATGAATTATGAAGGTAAAAATGTTTTGGTTACGGGCCGAAAAATTGCGGGAACCGACTGGGTTCTGGTGCGGACAATAGACTCGCAAGAAGTCCTCGGGGCCATTCAGGCCCGCAAACGAACGATAACCTGGATCGCAAGCCTGACCATTCTGGCGGTCAGTATCTTAATCATTCTGATTTGGCGGCACGGGGTGTCTGTCCGGGTGGCCAGGGCTGCGCAGCAGCAAAGAATTTTGAGCCGCCGGTATGAAAAACTGAGCCAGTTCCTGCAGATTGTAACGGATAGCCAACCAACCGTGATCACCGCCATTGATGGCCATGGCCGGTATCTTTTTGCCAATGCGCCGGCGGCTCAGAATACAGGGCTTAAGGCACAAGATATCATTGGCCAAAGAATCTCATCTGTCAAAGGCAGGCTTCAGTCGCCAGATATGGAAAACTATTGCAATCAGGTTATGGAAAATGGCACCCCGCTTTCGATTATAGAACAGTTGCCGGGGAATGAGATAACCATTAAATCGGATTATGTTCCCTTATTGATTGACCAGGATCAGGGCGTTTTGATGGTTACGGAAGATATTTCTGAACTGGTTCGGGAACGTGAACGCCGGGAAGTGGCCTTAAAGAGTTTGGTCAGCACGCTGACCATGGTGATTGACAGCCGAGACCCCTACAGCGCCCATCATTCGGAACGTGTGGCCATGGTTTCGTTGGCCATTGCCATGGAAATGAATGCGGATGATGTGACATGTGATACGGTCAATATTGCGGGGGCCTTGATGAATTTGGGCAAAATTCTGGTACCGCGAGAGCTTTTGGTTCGCCCAAAGGGCCTGTCTGAGAATGAGCTGGAAACGGTTCGCAGCAGCATTATGAAAAGTGCCGATATGCTCGAAACCGTGGATTTTGACGGCCCTGTTGTTAAAACCTTACGGCAGGTCAGGGCCCACTGGGATGGTTCTGGAGTGCCGCATAATCTGGCCGGGCATGATATTCTGTTATCTGCGCGGATAGTGGCGGTGGCGAATGCCTTTGTGGGCATGTCCAGTGCCCGCGCGCACCGGGCCGGCATGGATATGGAAAAAGCCACATTATTATTATTGAATGATGCCGACCGAATTTATGACAGAAAGCCCGTTACCGCTTTAATGAATTATATTGAAAATAAAGGCGGGGCAGAGCAATGGAAAGAATTCGGGATACCTCTGGCCCCGACGGATACCGGGTAATTATTTATTATGCGGAAAGCGGGTAGGGCCTCTTTGGAAGTTTGCCCTGTAGCTGCGCCATAATTTTTTTGCCGCGCTTGCCGCCGTATCCCTCAATATTGCCGGCAATAATATAATCCATGGCATTGAGATGGGCTGCAATCACCTGAGGCTCAATGGTAGAAAATTCTTCGACCGAGCGAATATATTTATTGAGGGATACGGCGATGTCTGTGATCATATAATATCCGAAACTGCCACCAAGCCCAATGACATTATGAACGAGATCAAGAATTTCTGTCCGGCTGTCTTTTGCTTTCCCGGGATCATTCGATTTCAGGTCACCTTGTTTCATGGAATGGAGATGTTTATGTAGCTCTTTAAGCTGAATTTTTGTCCAATGTAGATAGCTGCCGTTCAATCTGTCGATAACGCCATGATCTTGGGAATGAGAATATCTTTCCAGAGTCATTAATACACCCTTTGATTGCAATAATTTAAAATATTACAACCTAATAGGGTTAGGAAAAGGTAAAGACCATGAAATATTCAAAAAAAAACCTTGCCGGTTAAGGCAAGGTTTAGTGTTAAGTACTTATCAGGGCTAAAGTACTCAGGGTATATCTATAAAGGATATAAAAAACAAGTTATGAGAAGCCTTTAAGGGCTAAGTCTCAACCTTCCCATTTTTTCATAATTTCTGCACGTTGCTTGATCATTCCATCAGCAATGTAAATACAAAAACCACCGACAAGTATCGTTACGATCATAAATGTCGCGGGCAGAAGCAAATGCGGCCCTGCGAACATGATGGACATCAGTAACAATAGTGAGATGACGCCGCATGATATGAACGTAATTGTATTTGCCATTTTTTATCCTTCTTCAATTACATGAGTACTTATAACAGCCCAATTAAACTGCTAACCTTGATATAAATCAATTTTTAGAAAGTTTCAATAGCCTTACATATCTTCACGATAAAAAATATGGCTGCCCACTTGAATGGTGGGTTGAAGATACTTGGCCCACCGTGGATTCACATAGTCTGCGTGATAGTGTGTAGAGTGTGCAGTAACATCGCTTTGGGCATTCTTCAGCGCCCCGCCAGCAACGCGCCGGGCAATATTCCACGCGGCCATTTCATAGGGGTTATCGGACAGGCCGTCACAAGCAAAGGAAAATTGACATTTATGCCGGCGTTGCTCATTCTGGAATACCACGGCGCAGATATTATTGGGATAACGTTTGTCTTTAACGCGGTTCATAATGACATAAGCGACAGCAACCTGACCTTCAAATGGTTCGCTTCGGGCTTCGAAATATATGGCTTGTGCAAGGCATTTGAAGGATTTTTCGGATATATCCCCAGGCAATTCGGCTAACACCATATCCATATCCGCATCATAAATGCTGCCTGGGCTATATGATGGGCTGTATAATTCCGTCATTTCAGTCGTCAATTTCTCATCGCCCTGAATAGAGGCATTCACTTCTGCTCTGGGTATAATAAAAAACCCTATAAGACAAACAACGATAAAAACCGGTATAATACCAATCACGAGCTTATAATTTTTCATAAGCCTTACTCCTGTTTTCCGGCTTAATCCGCCGAATGGTGTAGGTTGTTGAATTTTGACTCAACAATAATTTCGACAGAATGCTTTCCATCAAAACCCGCTTGCAACTTGACGCTTTTTCAGCTCTTATTATTATGAAATTTTAACAACGGTCTCTTTGGACCTGTCTGCGTACCGGAAAGCCCCTCCGGATTTTTCGGCCCTATAACTACGGCCTATATGTTTCTGCAACTGCTTCCGTAACCTTCAATTATGCGATTTAGGTCCCGTGATTTAATTGGTGCAGTGCAGTATTATCTGTCAATCGATGCGATTTATATCAAATTTTAACTGTTTGTCAATCTTTTGTCAACTTTGGGGATAATTATTTGGCGCGTAGAAACCACGTGCAATCATTATCTGTTCGGGTTATTATCCAACCCATGAAGAAAAAACTCATTAAACTCAACCCGTTACAGAAACGTACTTTGGCGTTATTTCAGGTATTGGCGGACAATCCGGAAAGCGCAACATTGGACATAAAAACCGGGGAAGTAACCATATCTTATCTACCGGAAGTTCACGGCGATCATGTTCATATTGGCAATTATGTGGTTTCCGGTCAGGACGCCAGCGGCTTTTCCAATGAGGCGGTATGGCGCGCGCTGGAACGTAAAGGATTAATAAAATCCGCCTTTCCCATTCAGGCGACTTTGACCCCTCAAGCATTGAAATATGATACGGGATTACGCGATCAATTTGAACATTCGGATCATTAAACAAAAAATAAGGATTGAAATATGACAGACCTAAGCATCACCACATTACAGAGGGTATCCTCATCTAGATTCTGGCCAAAATTCTGGCCAACAGTTTGTACCATGTCCATGATTATAGGTGGTATGGGGTTGCAAGCTCATGCCCATGAAAAGGGTAATGACCATATGGCTGAATCTGACAAAACGCTGGCGGCGGTTATTGCGGGGGCTCACCGCTCGGATGCCAGCAAGGCGCGAGATCAATATCGAAATCCAAAAGCGACCCTGGAATTTTTTGGTTTGAAACCAGATATGACTTTGGTTGAGTTATGGCCGGGCGGCAAAGGTTGGTATCAGGAGATCCTGGCACCCTATATGCAGGCGAATGGCACATATTATAGTGCGGGCTTTGATCTTTCTGCGACAGAAGGCTATCGTTTCAAATCAAATAACGCGATTGCCGCGCGGCTGGCCAGTGATGCCGACCTATATGGCAAAGTGATCGTGACGGAATTGGTTCCGCCTGCAAAGGTTGAAATTGCGCCGGCGGGTTCCGTCGATATGGTGGTTTCTTTCCGCAATTTTCACAATTGGCAAATGCGCGGCGTGGAAAAAGATGTTTTGAAAGCGGTTTTTACCGCCTTAAAGCCCGGTGGTATTTTTGGCCTCACCGACCACAGAAGCGAGACATCAACGGGTAAAGACGGTTATATCAGCCCCGCTGTTTTAAAGGCTGCGGCCGCTGAGGCGGGGTTCATTCTGGTGGCGACAAGCGAAATTAACGCCAATCCAAAAGATACGCATGTTCATGAAAAAGGTGTCTGGACATTGCCGCCGACTTTGGCGGGGAATGATGCGGATAAAGATAAAATGCGCGCTATTGGCGAGAGTGATCGCCTGACCATGAAATTCATGAAGCCTGCTCAATAGTCATATATTAATAAGAAAAGGCTCTGAGTCATTTTATAGACTTGGGGCCTTTTATTTTTGTTCTTTAAGTACAGAAAAGATATTGATTAACGTCTTTTGAGCAACATGGAAATGCTTTGCGTCAGGTCTGTAGAGAGCTTTGACAGCTCGCCCGCAGCAGCGCTGATTTCTCCGGATGAAGCGCCTGTATTTTCAATCATTTCGCTAATCTGGGAGAGGTCAGATGAAACTTCCTGAGACCGTTGGGCCTCACTTTGAATATTGGCACTAATCTCGCCAGTGACGGCATTTTGTTCGTCAACGGCAGAACTGATTTCACCATTAATGGTGCTCATACTATCTACCGTGCCGGAAATTTCCTCAATGGCCTTTACCACGGCGCTGGTTGCATGCTGAATATCGGTAATTTTCGTTGAAATTTCAGTGGTTGCGGCTCTGGTTTGGCCAGACAGGGCTTTTACCTCTCCGGCGACGACGGCAAAACCTTTACCCGCATCACCGGCCCGCGCCGCTTCAATGGTGGCATTAAGGGCCAGCAGGTTGGTTTGGTTGGCAATTTCTTCGATCAATTTAATCACTTCACCAATTTCGTTAGCGGATTGGCTGAGTTTTGTGATCATCTCCTTACTGATATTGGTTTCATTCACGGCCTGCTTGGTGACTTTGCTGGCCTCTTCAATATTACGCATGATTTCCCGAATACTTGCAGTCAGCTCTTCCGTTGCTGAGGCAACCCCCTGGATGCTCGCGGTCGTTTGCTGGGAATTTGTGGTCACGGCGGCGGTTTTCTGGCCGGATTCAATGGCAACCTGTGACATGCTTTCGGAGGTTGAACTCAGCTCCGTTGCCGCCGCTGCGACGCCTTCTGAAATTTGCATCACGACTTTTTCGACCGCAACCTGGTCTGTGATGATATCCCAGGTGAGCATTGGGCCGAGATAGTTTTCTTTCTCATCAGTGATCGCGCTGACATTCAAGAGCAGGGTTTCTTCACCAAGGCTGATGCGGGCAGAATGCGGCAGGTTGCTTGGATCAGACAGAATGCCCCGCTGCATGATGGGCTTTTTATGGAAAATATCAATACAGCTTCCCAGCGCCTGCTCGGCGGTGATGGGCAGCAGATGTTCAATTTTGCGCAATGTATTAATACTGGCCTCATTGGCATAATCAATTTTGAAGCTCTCAGGGTCACAGGTCAAAACATTGAGGGGCATTTTATCCAGCATATTCATAAGGCGAACCGTTTGCTTTTCTGCTTTATGCTGCTGCGTTATGATGCTCCATGTCAGGATGAAAGTATCATCACCCATTGCCGTGACAAAAAGATCAAGAAACTCATCGCCCAGAGTAATCACCGTTCGGTAAGGCAGGTTCTTTGGGTCGTTGAGCATGCTGCGTTGGTGGCTGGGAATTTTATGGAATACGTCAATGCAGGTGCCAATGAGGTCTTTGGGATCAATTGGAAGAAGATGCTTTAAAGTCTCAAGTGTGTCTATGCTTTGGTGATTGGCATAGGTGATTGTAAAGCTTTCTTTATCGCATAACATAACATTAATGGGAATAGTTTCGAGCACCGTAAGATATAAATCAGCCTCGCCATTTTTTTCGTTGATGACCGCTATTGGGGCGATATCGGCTGATTTATGGGTTTTTCTGGACTCGAAAAGCATGATTATTCTCCATTACGGGCTATTTCAGTAGCGTAAGATGTTCAAGTCGAACGCGGTTAACATCAATGATAATTTTTATTATAAATTTATATAATAGGGAGTCTTTATAAACCTTTAACTTGCAAGCATGAATAGATAAGGCTGTTATAAGAGACCCCTCGCGCGCGTCTTGAAAATCAAGGGGAAAAAATCAATAGGGAGAAATAAAACATATAAACAGTGGTTATGGGGGCAGGTCACGTCAGAGTTCTTTTGGGCCTTCACGGCCTATGCCGACGAGTATGGCAATAATGACAAAAAAACAGCCCGTTGCTTGTAATAAAGTGATGGGCTCATGCGAGAAAAAAGCAACAAATACCAAGGCCGATACAGGCATAAAGGCTGTGGCCAACGCCGCTTCGCCGGCACTTGTTTTTGCCGAGCCGCCGTACCACAGAAGAAATCCGACTACCGTAGGGAATAGGGCATAATATATGACGCCAATAAGCGCGTCTCTTGAAATATGGCCATAGGCCCCGGAAGAAAATTCCGCATAAGCTGGCCCTATGGCGAGCAGAAAGCCAAAACAACTCATAATTGTTGAGAGGGCCAAAGCTGGTATTGGTGTTGCTATTTTTTTGTTGAGCAATAGGAAAAGCGCCTCCCCTAATACGGCCAGGAAAACAAGACCAATACCTATAAAATCCCGCAGCGTGTCCGTAGAATTATCCCCAGAGACAGCCCCCAATGTGACGAGGAAAACGCCAATGCCGGCAACAAAAATTGCGGCCATCAAGCGCCGCGTTGCCCGTTCGCCAAAGGCCATGATGGCCAGCAGTCCCATAATCACGGGCAGGGTGCCGACAATAACCCCGGCATTCGCACCAGAGGTGAAGGATAACCCTAAAATGAGCAGAACGGTATAGGCGACGCTGCCCGAAGCCGCCTGAATGATAAGCAGCCCCCATTCCCGTAGGGAAAGAGAGGGTATTTTTTGCCGCGAAAACCAAAGAAGCCCTGCGAAAACAGGACTCGCAATGGCAAAGCGCAGCGCCGTCGCGGTGAAGGGCGGCATGCCTTCGCCAATCGTTTTGCTGACAATGACCGTACTGCCGACAAGAACCATTGCGGCGGCCATCATTAAAAATCCGGTTAATTGTGTATTTTTTGGCATCAATGACATCTCTTTCATTTTTTCTGATGAAAGTGTGCGATGCATAAGAGCCGAAGTCTTGAACAATATTGCAGGCGTCATTCAAGGCTGGGTTTGAGGTTTGATTTTGCCCGGCGTAATGCCTGTCAGTCGTTTCATTGCTCTTGTCAAATGTGATTGATCTGAGAATCCGGCTTCGATTGCGGCCCCGGCGATTGACACGCCGTCCCGGATAAGTTGTTTGGCGCGATGAATACGTAGTTGCGTCATATAGGCAACGGGGGTGATGCCCGTTGAGGCCGAAACCGCACGAATAACCGCATAGCGGCTGGCACCTGTTTCCGCAGATAACAGGGCCAAAGAAACCTCTTTACCGGCGCAGTCCCTCATAACTTCAATGGCTCTCTTGGCGATTGAGCCTTTTACGGCTTGTGTTATTTGGGGTCTGTCAACCAGATAATGCCTAAGAAGATGCCCAAGAGCCAGAATGGCCAGCTCATCAATTCTTGCCTTATCCGTACCAGAATTCAGGATCGTCTTGAACAACCGGGCAAGATGCAACCGGCTTAAGTTGTCCTTTATACCGCCCGTCTGGAAAACAACCTGACGTTGTTCGTCGAACTCGGCAGATAATGTTTGGAACAGGCCTATTGGGACAAATATATTGATATATGACCAAGGACATCCGGCAAGTCCGCCGTCATGAACCTCTCCCGGATCGGCAATACATATGGCCCCCGCCGGAACCTCAATATGCCGCCCTCTATATGAAAAAGCATTTATACCGCTGGTGATAAGCCCAATGGAGAAAGTCTCGTGAAAATGGCGATCAAATGACGATTTGTTAAAGTCCGCCGTAAGTATTTCACAGGGATGATCGAGAATATTCAGCATTTGGGTGCTGTGAGGCAGCATATCAGAATCTGTCCATAATTTTTAAGAGGCTAAAATATAATGACTGTAACAGCTATTACCTAATTCACGAAACAAACGTCATTCTACGGTATTCTTCTTAATGCTGTTCATCGCCTTTCATGCCGATGGACCACATGAATCCAACGACGCCGCCTTTGAGGAGGGGCAGCAGGGCCAGTGACATGACAATGGCCGTAGCAGACCAGAAAATCATTTGGGGAACCATGGGTGGCTGATAATTTATTTCCACAATAACCAAGGCCGGAATGATGATATGGGCAACGATGAAAATCGTCAGATACGGCGGAAAATCATCGGCACGTATCTGTCCGATGGGGGCGGCGCAGTTTGAACATTTTTCGGCAAGTTTCAGATAGCCGGAAAATATTTTTCCCGTCTTGCAGCTTGGGCATTTTCGCTTAAGTCCCGTCAAGATTGACGGGACTTTCCCGTTACGGGTAAAGGTTTCTATGGTCATACTTTGTCCCCGATTAAAATTCCGAAGATTATTTTTTAAGGCGTGTGATCAGACTGGAGGTGTCCAACCGGTTGCCGCCCGCGGCTTGTATCTCCTTATAAAATTCATTCACCAATGCGGTCACTGGCAATTTGGCTCCGTTATTGCTAGCTTCCTGAAGCACAATATCAAGGTCTTTACGCATCCAGTCAACGGCAAAACCAAAATCAAATTGGCCCTCTATCATAGTTTGGTGGCGATTTTCCATCTGCCATGATTGCGCGGCCCCTTTGGATATGACTTCTACCACAGCCGCAGGATCAAGTCCGGCGGCCCCGGCAAAATGAAGCCCTTCTGACAGGGCCTGCACCAGACCACCAATACAGATCTGATTAACCATCTTGGTCAGTTGGCCACTGCCGGCGGGGCCGAGCAATTTGGTTTTTTGGGCGTAGCTTTGTAAAATGGGATCAATTTTCTGAAAGATGGCCTCTGCGCCGCCAATCATGATGGTTAAGCGACCCTTCTCTGCGCCGGCCTGCCCGCCGGATACGGGCGCGTCAAGGAAATGCAGGCCCCTTTTCTGCGCCGCCGTGTTCAGTTGCCGCGCTATCGTTGCTGATGCGGTGGTATGGTCGACGAATATGGCCCCTTTTTTCATCGTTGAGAAAGCCCCGTTCGGCCCCAATGTTATGGCTTTGATATTGTCATCATTGCCGACACAGGCAAAGACAATATCGGCTTCTTTTGCGGCCTCGGCAGGGGTTTGGGCATAATCTGCGCCATATTCTGCCGTCCATTGTTCCGCCTTTGCCGTTGTTCGGTTATAAACGGTGACGCCATAGCCTGACTTTTGCAAGTGCCCGGCCATGGGATAGCCCATCACCCCAAGGCCCAAGAAGGTGATTTTTACATCACGCATATGTTCAGTCCTTAATAATGCGGCGGTTTCTCATGGATTATGTTGCCGTCTTCTGATGAAGGGTTTTCGAGATTTTCCAAACGCTCTTTGGCGCGCGCAAGATGTTTTTTGAGCTTGTCGATATCTTTCCACTGGGCATTCACCATATCGCTTAAATCCTGAATCTGTTGATCCTGATAGGCGATGGTGCGCTCAATTTCTTCAAGGCGTTTTAGATCAGTCGTCATACTTAATACTCATAGGGCTTACACGCATCCTGCGCATTCATTTAGCCATGAGTATAGCGTATTTCGCCTTATCTTGGCAATCTGGAATGACCCATCAAGAATTTATCAACGGAACGGGCCGCCTGACGCCCTTCGCGAATGGCCCAAACCACAAGTGATTGGCCCCGGCGCATGTCACCGGCGGTGAAAACCTGAGCGCGGGAGGTTTGATAATCATCGGTTCCGGCAAGAACATTGCCGCGCGAATCAAGCTTAACGCCCAATTGTTCGAGCAGGCCTTCCTGCACCGGATTGGTAAAGCCCATGGCCAATAAGACCAGATCGGCGTCTATTTCAAATTCGCTACCTTTGACTTTCTGGAATTTGTCATCAACTTTATAACAGCGTATGGCCGCAAGATTCCCTGCTTCATTGGCGACAAATTCCCCTGTGGCCATGCTCCATTCCCGGTCCGCACCTTCTTCCTGACTTGTCGACGTGCGCAGTTTCATGGGCCAATCCGGCCAGACCAGCTCTTTATTCTCATGAACAGGGGGTTTGGGCATAATTTCTATTTGGGTTACCGATACGGCACCTTGGCGGAATGAGGTGCCGACGCAATCCGAACCCGTGTCTCCGCCGCCGATGACGACGACTTTTTTTCCGCCGGCCAGAATATCCTTTTTGTTGGGCAGTGGCTCGCCTGCGTTGCGCTGGTTCTGCTGGATGAGGAAATCCATGGCAAAATATACGCCGCCCAGTTCGCGGCCCGGAATGGGCAGATCGCGGGGCCGCTCTGAGCCGCCCGCAAGGACAACCGCGTCATAATGTTCTATCAATCTCTGGGCCGGAATATCCTTGCCCACATTCATGCTGGTCCAAAAGGTCACGCCCTCTAGTTCCATTTGTTGCAAGCGACGATCAATTAGGCTTTTCGCCATTTTAAAATCGGGGATACCATACCGCAGCAAGCCGCCCGCCCGCCGGTTTTTTTCATAAACGGCAACGGAATGTCCCGCGCGCGCCAATTGCTGGGCGCAGGCTAGCCCTGCGGGTCCGGAGCCAACCACGGCAATTTTTTTGCCGGTTTTTGTCTGGGGTAATAATGGCGTAATCCAGCCTTCTTGCCACCCTTTATCCACGATGGCGCATTCGATGGTCTTGATGGTCACGGGCTGGTCATCGAGGTTTAAGGTGCAGGCCGCTTCGCAGGGCGCGGGGCAGACGCGTCCGGTAAATTCCGGAAAATTATTGGTGGAATGCAGAACGTCCAAAGCATTCTTCCAATCGCCCGTCCAGACCAGATCATTCCAGTCGGGAATCATATTATTCACGGGACAGCCCGTATGACAAAAAGGGATGCCGCAATCCATACAGCGCCCTCCTTGCTGAGAGACCATATTTTCCGGCAGCGGATTGATGAATTCATCATAATGCCTGACCCGATCCCCCGCCGGTGCATAGGTCCGTTCCTGACGGGTAAATTCCATAAATCCTGTAGGTTTTCCCATTTTCAGTTCCTTTAATTTAACGTTTGGCCGGTATAGGCAGATAACACGGTTTGGGTTGGGGCCATTTCTTGCAGGGCGCGGCGATATTCCACGGGCATCACTTTGACAAATTTTGGCAGATATTCATCCTGATTATCCAAAATGGTCTGGGCGCGTTTGCTGCCGGTGTAACGCACATGATTTTTCAGAAGGGTCACCAGGCGTTCCACATCATTACCGGACATATTATTGCGCAGTACATCCACCCGTCCGTGACTCTCAAGGTCGCCGGATTGATG
>UOFW01000028.1_pt1 | contig 19330 bp, 19 predicted proteins | sample 1989241 | NCBI WGS metagenome assembly UOFW01 (sample SAMEA4712195, study PRJEB27164) | hydrothermal vent metagenome | biome: marine basaltic hydrothermal vent biome; feature: marine hydrothermal vent; material: mineral | place: Pacific Ocean | collected 2011-06-14/2011-07-23 | depth 1719 m | reverse complement strand
AAGGTAATCGAATCTCGGAATAATTAGGCGAATCCTATCATGCGTGTTATCATCGGTGATTTCGGGGGATATTATGGGGTTTTCCACCACAACCTGTAACCTGCCACTCGTATAGTGGCGCACATCCACGACCGTACCCGTCACCGTTCGCGGGGGAATATCTTTTTTCAGTACGGGCGTTGCAAGTGACCAAACCCGTAAATTAGCCGTAAGAAAGCCCGCAGAAACAAGCAATAAAATTATCAATGTCATCCGGATCAGAAAATACCGCCGTAACATCACAAGCAATATAATCAGGGCCGCACAAATACCGGCGCCAAGGAATAACTCAGGCTCGCGGGGCAGTGAAAAATATCCCCCGATACCCATTGCAAAAAAAACAGGGCTCCATAACAATAGCCTGTCATATTCTTCAAATAGAACTTCTTTTAACTTTTCTATGGTCCATCCCCCTGAAATATCCCCATATTTTTCCTTGAAAATACAAAGATATATAGAAAAAATTTAACATATTTTTTGACATTTTAGCATAACAAGCTTCCATTTTTGGTAGAATTTTGCTAGAAACCACATGACCGAAGGATTTTAACAGCCTTCTCTGGATTATTATTCCCATACGCGGACCAAAATGCATATATCTTATGCTCCTATCCGCACAATAAAAACTGTTGGAACATAAGTTGAAATGACGAAGAAGGTTATTACACGCTTTGCCCCTTCTCCTACGGGCTTTTTACATATCGGCGGCGCACGAACTGCGCTGTTTAACTGGCTGTTTGCCAAGCATCACGGCGGCGCGTTTCAGTTACGTATTGAAGATACCGATCGCAAGCGCCTAACAGAGGGCGCAGTAGAAGCCATTCATGATGGTCTGGCCTGGCTGGGCCTTACCCATGATGGGGACGTCGTTAGCCAATATGAACGCCGAGAACGCCATCGTGAAATCGCGCTTAAACTTTTAGCGGAAGGCAAGGCGTACCATTGTTATTGTTCACCAGAAGAATTAACGGCCATGCGCGAAACAGCCCGCGCGGAAGGCCGCCCCTTGGGATATGATGGACGCTGGCGTGACCGCGATCCATCAGAGGCACCACAAGACATAAAACCTGTTATCCGCTTCAAATCCCCCAATAAGGGCCAGACCACCATAGAGGATAAGGTACAGGGTGATGTGACGGTCGCGAATGGTCAATTGGACGATATGATATTGCTGCGCGCGGATGGGTCCCCGACTTATATGCTATCGGTTGTCGTCGATGACCATGATATGGGCGTAACCCACGTCATTCGCGGCGATGATCATCTGACCAATGCCGCGCGGCAAGCCCAGCTTATTCAGGCTATTGGCTGGGATCTGCCTATCTATGCTCATATCCCGCTCATTCACGGGCCGGATGGGGCCAAACTGTCCAAAAGACATGGCGCGCTTGGCGTTGGTGCCTACCGCGATATGGGCTATTTGCCGAGCGCTGTGAAGAATTATCTGCTGCGTCTGGGCTGGGCTCACGGTGATGATGAGATGATTTCAGAGACACAGGCCATTGAATGGTTTGGTCTGGAGGGCATCGGCAAATCGCCGTCCCGATTCGATTTTACAAAATTAGAGAATCTTAACGGATATTACATCCGTGAAATCGAAAGTAATAAAACATTAGTAGAATCCTGTCGTCCGCATATTGAAAAATCCTTGGACAGGGTTTTGAAGGCAAAAGAAATAACCCTATTGATTGATGCCATGGATGAATTCAAGCCACGGGCGAAGAATATCAATGACCTGGCCGAGAGCACATTATTCCTGTTCGCCGCCCGCCCTTTAAGCTTTATTCCAAAAGCCGAAAAGATACTGACCGATGAGGCCCGGGAACGATTGTCATCCGTTGCGGATATTCTTGTGAAAAGCCCGTCTTGGGATGCAAAATCACTGGAAGATGACATCAAGGCATATGCCGAAAGTCAGGGTATAAAGCTCGGTGCCATAGCCCAGCCTTTAAGAGCATCATTGACCGGCAGCAATGTTTCCCCCGGAATTTTTGATATATTGATCTGGTTAGGCAGACAAGAAAGTCTCGCCAGAATCAAAGATTGTATCAAAGATTGTATCAAAGATTGTATCAGAGATTGTAACAATTGATTTAGGGTATATTCGCTAAATCTTAATAACTGATAATGTAAGTGTACATATCTTATATTATTCATAAAAATTAACGGAAGCATCAAGGCAGAATATTTCCCCGATGCTTCCGAGAACTAAATTTTGAAAGGATGTAGGTACATGATAAAAAACGTATTTGATAAGACATTGTTAAATGAAACGGCCACGCTCATCATAGGCGGAAAAACCCTGGAATTGCCAATATATTCCGGCTCTGTTGGCCCAAATGTTATTGATATTCGTAAACTTTATGCTGAAACAGGTATGTTCACCTATGATCCGGGCTTTACCTCCACGGCCAGTTGTGAATCCAGCATTACCTATATTGACGGCGATAAAGGCATCCTGCTTTATCGTGGTTTTCCCATTGACCAACTTGCCGAAAAAAGTGATTTCATGGAAGTTGCTTATTTACTGCTCAATGGTGAACTGCCAAACACGACAGAAAAAGATGATTTCGTAAATACCATCACCTATCACACCATGGTTCATGATCAGATGAATTCACTTTTTAAAGGCTTTCGCAGGGATGCTCATCCCATGGCCATCATGGTTGGCGTCCTTGGCGCTATGTCGGCATTTTATCATGACAGTCTGGATATTAATGATCCTGTGCAGCGTAAAATAGCCTCACATCGCCTGATCGCCAAGATTCCGACCATCGCCTCAATGGCTTATAAATATTCCATTGGACAGCCTTTCGTTTATCCCCGCAATGATATGGGCTACGCAGAAAATTTCCTGCATATGACGTTTGGCGTGCCGCAATGCGAAGAATATGATGTCAACCCAATCCTTTCCAGTGCCATGGACAAAATTTTTATTCTGCATGCGGATCATGAACAGAATGCCTCCACATCAACGGTTCGTTTGGCGGGCTCATCCGGGGCTAATCCGTTTGCCTGTATTGCGGCGGGGATTGCCTCTCTTTGGGGGCCGGCGCACGGCGGCGCAAATGAAGCCTGCCTTAATATGCTTGAGGAAATAGGCACTGTCGCCCGCATCCCGGAATATATTGCGAAAGCCAAAGACAAGAATGACCCCTTCCGTCTCATGGGTTTTGGTCATCGGGTGTATAAGAATTTTGATCCCCGCGCTCAGGTACTTGCCAAGGCGGCAAAAGAAGTATTGGACGAGCTTGGAGTCAATGATCCTATGCTTGATGTGGCCCGTGAATTGGAGCGAATTGCGCTGGAAGATGATTATTTCAAGGAGAAGAAACTCTATCCAAATGTGGATTTCTATTCCGGCATTATTCTGAAAGCCATGGGTTTCCCCACGGGAATGTTCACGGTATTATTTGCCTTGGCCAGAACGACGGGCTGGGTGGCCCAATGGTCCGAAATGGTTGAAGACCCCACACAGAAAATTGGTCGCCCCCGCCAGCTCTTCACCGGCGATACAAAGCGGGATTACATTAATATTAAAAACAGGTAAGGCTGTTTTATAACCATCAAAAAAGCCCGAAGAACCATCTAAATAATTTCTTCGGGCTTTTTAAATCTTTAAGTGACATTTACCTCTCGATAAATTCAACCATATATCCATCTGAATCACGCGCGAAAGCCAAAATAGTCGTACCATGCTTCATGGGGCCTGGTTTTCTGGGCACATCAACACCGTTTTTCTCAAGAGTTTCACATAGCGCGTAAATATCGCTCACCCCTATGGCGATATGGCCGAAAGCTTCCCCCATTGCATATGGCTCAATTCTGTCCCAATTATGAGTCAGCTCAATAACTGTGTCATTGCTTTCATCGCCAAAACCTAAAAAGGCCAGCGTGAAGCGGCCCTCTGGGTAATCATGTTTTCTGAGTAATTTCATGCCCAGATGATTGCTATAGAAATTAAGAGACTTTTCCAAATTCAGAACCCGGAGCATGGTATCAAGAATGCGAGGGCAGTCCTTCATAACCTTATGTCTCTTTATCTGCGATCATTGCCGTGAAGGTTGCCTCGGCAACCTGTGTGCCATTCACAATAGCCGTGCCTGTGAAACGCCATACTGGGCCGCGGCTACGCTCCTTATTTATATGAAGCTCCAAACGATCTCCCGGTATAACCGGTTTTCTGAATTTTGCCCCGTCAATGGACATAAAATATGCCAATTTCTCTTGAGCCTGATCCCCCATACTCAACATAACGAGCGTGGCCGCAGCTTGCGCCATAGCCTCTACGATTAACACACCCGGCATGACGGGTTTATCAGGAAAATGCCCTTGAAAAAAAGGCTCATTTATGGTTACGCACTTAATACCAACCGCAGATACGCCGCTATTAATTTCTGTCAACTGATCAATTAAAAGCATAGGGTATCTATGCGGAATCAATTCCATGATCCGCTCGATACCTATGTTTTCCAGTTCTTTATTGCTTTCTTCAGGCATATTTACAAACATTCATTATAACAAGCATATAACAGATTATTCAAATGCTATTGAACCGGTTCATTCACAGAAGGGAGCTCAACTTTAATATTTGGCAATACCAAATCAAGTGCCTCGATAACTTTTGTTGTAACGTCCAAGCCAGATGTTTTTTCAATAACTAAACTTACATCCATAATCATGGTTGCTTTATGATCTTTTAAAATTTTCTGAAAAATAGGTTTCAATGCCCGCTGTAATTCATTTTGCGCATTGCCAAGTGCCGTTTCCAGCTGCTTGTTCTTAATCTGAACTTGACGCTGAACGGTAAGAACCTTATTTTGAAAATCATTGACTTTCGCATCATAAGCATCTTTCGGAAGAATTGCGCGCTGGGCTTTAAGCGTCGTCTCTTCTTCTTTTAAAGTTTTTTCCTGCTCCGCGATTTCCGTTTGAAATTTAGTACGGATTGCATCCAACTGGTTCTGGATGTCTTTGCCGGCAGCAGAATTAAACCGCACCATTCGGCTGTCTATAACCGCGATTACAGCAGGCGGAAGAGATCGAGCCGCAGCGACTGTGGCCAAAGGTGAAATGGTTGAAACTGTGGCCGCGATTGCCGCCATTAATGTCATTTTGATTATCTTGTTCATATTAAAATCTTGTTCCGATGTTAAATTGGAAAAATTCCGTTTTGTCAAATGGGTCTGACAAAATAGCTCTAGCAAAATCAACCCTGAATGGACCAAATGGTGACATCCAAGTAAAGCCAATACCTGCCGATACTCTTGGTTTTGGTGTATTGCCCACGATTACATGTATTAATTGGGTAGCAGAATTAAACAACTCTCTGGGTAAGTCAATAGAAAATAGGGCGCCGGCATCAATAAACATACTGGCTTCTATGCCAAGCTCCCTTGCGCCCGACCCAAGCGGAATATATATCTCCAGCGAACCTTTGTAAAAAACATTTCCGCCGAGCGCATCTGTTGTCAGGTTATCTCGAGGTCCAATACCGGCTTGTTCAAAACCACGCATCCGGGGATTACCAAGGAAAAATCTATCATTAATCCGTATATCCTTGCCAAGCCCGAGTATATGCCCGCCTTCCGCTTTCGCCCCAAAAATCCAGCGACCATGAATTGGAATGAAATAATTATAGCTGGCCTGGGATCTGATATATCTCACATTCCCACCCAGCCCTGCGAAATCCTGATTAAGAATGACTCTGTGACCCCGGTTTGGTTTTTGCCTGTTGTCCAGATTATCAAAAGACAGGCCATAGCCAATAGACGAGGTGAGGAAAGTTCCGATATTAGTGGTCGTAAAGGGGCTTCGGCTTGATAAAAATGCGGCGGGAATATCTATTTTATCCTGCCGCAGATTATACCGCGAGCTCATCACAATATATTCGGTAACAGGAAAAGCCGTTCTTAAGCCAAAACCTAAAGATATTTGTTCAAAGTTTGCTTCCCGGAAACTATTGTCGCGATAAAATATATCCACCCCGCCTACGACAGGGCGTCCCAAAAGATAAGGCTCGGTAAAACCAATGTCCAATTCCTTGCGCCGGCTGGAAATACGGCTGCCAAAACGCAAGTCTTGCCCGCGCCCGAGCAGGTTTCTTTCCCGGATGCTAAAATCAAACAGGAAGCTTTCCGCACTCGAAAAACCCGCACCAACAGATAGTTCACCAGTCGCCTGTTCCTCAACTGTCACATCAAGAATGGTTTTATCGTTCGCCGTTCCTTCGATCTGTTCTATTTCCACCTCTTTAAAGAAGCCGAGAGATTTTATGCGTATTTCAGAGCGTTTCATTTTTGAGGAGTTATAGGAATCTCCCTCAATCAATCTCATTTCGCGGCGGATCACGCGGTCATGGGTGCGAACATTGCCATGAATATCAACCCGCTCAACATAAACGCGCGGGGCTTTATTGACGATATAGGTAATATTAACCGTCTGCTTATCTCTGTCCCGCCGGATGCGCGGGCGCACATTCACAAAGGCATAACCCTTTAATCCTGCAATATCCGTCAAATATTCTACCGTTTGATCAATCAATTCAGAATTGTATAAATTTCCTTCTCGCGTGAAAACCAGCAAGCTTAATACCTCAGAAGCCAGATCAGGAATTTGGCTTTCAACCTTGACCTCTCCGAAATGATAGATGACGCCTTCTTCAACGGTATAATTGATAAAAAAGTCTTCTTTATTCGGCGCAAGTTCCGTCACAGCGGACGTAATACGAAAGTCGGCGTAGCCTTGCGAGCGATAAAAATCCCGCAACAACGACTTGTCATACTCTGTTCTATCAGGATCGTAGGTATCATCAGATGTGAGGAATTTCCACCACCGGCTTTCCCGTGATTTCAAAATAGCCCGAAGATCATCATTATTATATATGGCATTACCCATGAAATTAATCTTGCCAATACTGCTTTTTGGCCCTTCGGTAATTTCAAAAACCAAATTAATCCGGTTTTGTTCCAGCTGAATAACTTTGGGTTCTATGCTGGCCGCAAAACGTCCACCCCTGCGATAAATTTCCAGTATCCTCTGCACATCTGCCCGCACCTTTGATCTGGAAAATACGATCCGGGGACGCAAACGAATTTCTTCATACAGTTTATCTGATTTTTTATATTTGTTACCTTCAAATACAATGCGGTTAATAATCGGATTTTCTGAGATTTCAATGACCAGAGTTTTACCAGACCGGCCAATTTTCACATCCGAAAACAACCCTGTATTAAACAAGGATTTCAACGAGCGATCGACTTCCTTTTCATTATACAGGTCACCTTTTTGGACAAAAATATAGGATTTTACCGTATCGGCTTCGATCCGTTGGTTACCTTGAACCACAATGTCGGCGATAATATCACGAATATCATTTGTGGATTGTTGGGCATATGTGCCACTAGTGCTTAAGGAAAAAACCCCAAGAACAGAAACAACCAAAAAAGACCAAGTTATAATAATTTTACAAATGCGATTTAACAAAGAAGAATATCCTGTTTATTTTTTTTATTTTTTATACATAGAAATCGATTATTTACCAGTTAAATTTCAATATGTCATTAAAAGTAGCCAACATCATTAACCCAAGAATGAAAACTAATCCAATACGAAATCCATATTCTTGTGTTCTTTCGCTTAATTTTCTGCCGATCACAGCCTCAATGCCGTAAAATAACAAATGGCCCCCGTCAAGCAACGGGATCGGAAACAAATTAATCAACCCCAGACTGATCGACACCAATGCCATGACCCTGATCCAGAAATCAATGCCCCTTTTTGCAGATTCTCCGGCGATTTTCGCAATACCAATGGGGCCGCTTAATTCCTTTACTGACCGCGTCCCGACAATCATTTGCCGAATGCCGCGCAAAGACTGTACGACAATCACACGAGTCTCCAATGTCCCCGCCCATAATGCCGAAAACAGCCCATGTTCCCGTATGACGACTTCTTCAGAGCCCTGCACCCCAATTTGGTACATCTCCAACTGTTTGCCATCATCACCAAGAATCGGAACCCCGTCCCGCATAATTTTCGTCAATCGCGGCACGAGCACCAAACTTACAATATCGCCGCGCCTGAGCACATCCACATCAATCGCTTCGCCCGCACTATAAAGAACTTCGATCCGCACATCGTTGAAGCGTTTAATGTCACTTCCATCAACGGCAACAATCACATCATCTTTTTGTATGCCGGCTTCTTCTGCGGCGCTTCCCTCGACAACCTGTGATACGATAGCCGGCGTATCTATTTGCCCATATGTATAAAAAAATGTGGCCATAATAAGGATAGCAAAAATAAAATTTGCCAGAGGGCCGGCAAAAACGATCGCCGCCCTTTGAGATAACTTCTTGTGATGAAAGGATACTTTCCTGTCTTCCTCGGACATGTCATCCAGGTCGCCCTCGGGCGTACTGGCCGCACTGGCATCACCAAAAAACTTGACATATCCGCCGAGAGGCACATAACTGAATTTCCAGCGTGTGCCTTTCTTGTCCGTCCGCCCCCAGATTTCAGGGCCAAATCCGATGGAAAAAACATCCACACGAACCCCATTCATCCGCGCGACGATAAAATGTCCCCATTCATGAACAAACACTAAAATGGACAACATGGCCAAAAATGACGTGACATAAATTATAGCATTTATCAGGCTTTCCATCTTAGTCCCTTATCGTTTTTTCATTAATTCTTGCGCTATTGCCCTTGCTTCACCATCTATGACATGAACCATCCCTAGGCAAGTAAGCGCGGTAATATCTAACTGCTGCAAAGTTTCTTCTACAACATTGGCAATATCCAGAAAGCCAATTTTCCCCTCAAGAAAAGCAAAAACAGCCACCTCATTTGCCGCATTGAGGATTGTAGGGGCAGTTCCGCCCTGACGCAATGCTTCTCTTGTTATGCGAAGAGCGGGAAATCTTTCCAAATCAGGTTCCAGGAAATCCAGCCGTTTTAACGCGGTAAGATTCAATTTTTCTGCCGGCGTATTTATCCTGCTCGGCCAGCCAAGAGTATAGGCAATGGGTATGCGCATATCCGGCGCGCCAAGCTGCGCCAATATCGACCCATCCTTATAGGTCACCATACTGTGGATAACAGATTGGGGGTGAATGATGATATCAATTTGATCTTCGCGCACAGGGAATAAATGATAGGCCTCGATCATTTCGAGGCCTTTATTCATCATTGTCGCCGAATCAACAGAAATTTTTGCTCCCATATCCCAATTGGGGTGGACGACGGCCTGCGCGGCGGTAACTTTCTTCATCTGTGCCGTACTGAAATCAATGAAAGGCCCACCCGATGCGGTCAGCGTAATGCGCTCGACACTATCAGCCTTGTCAAAATCAAACACCTGAAAAATGGCATTATGTTCAGAATCAACCGGCAAAAGTATCGCCTTGCTGCCCTTCACTTCCTGCATCATAAGATCACCGGCACAAACAAGGCATTCCTTATTGGCCAGCGCCACGGTTGCCCCGCGCCTGATGGCTGATAAAGTGGGCTCCAGTCCTGCCGCACCAACGATAGAGGCCATCACCCATTCAGCCGGCAGCTGCGCCGCCTCGCTCAGGGCATCGGGGCCCGCCATGGCCTTAACACTTGTCCCGCTTAAAGCCATCTTCAAATCCTGATAGCGGGCTTCATCGGCGATCACGGCACATTTCGCCTTGAATTTTATGGCCTGAGCGGCGAGTTTTTCCACATTCCGATTGGCCGTAAGGGCGATAACATCATAGCCCTCTGGATTTCGAGCCACCAAATCAAGGGTATTGCAGCCCACTGATCCTGTGGATCCCAGAATCGAGACAGTCTTCGGAGCATATAATCTATCAGAAGATGTCACGCAACACTCCAGAACTCAAAAAAATACAAACTCAGGGCCACGGCAGGTGCCGCAAAAACGATACCGTCCACACGATCCATTATCCCGCCATGACCCGGGATAATAGTGCCGGAATCCTTCACATTGAAATGACGTTTCACAGCGGACTCCGCCAAATCCCCGATCTGGCTCCATATGGCAAGTATCGCCGCCGCCGCAGCGAGGGCCATCCAGTCATAATCAAAATTAAAATAAAATGCCGTAATCAGGCCCATAATCACCGCAACAACAGTCCCGCCAATGAGGCCCGCCCATGTTTTATTGGGGCTAATGCCCGGGGCCATTTTTGGGCCACCAATATTTTTTCCCGCAAAATATGCCCCTGTATCCATGGACCAGACAATGATCATCAGCCATAATACAATCCAGCCGCCCTGATCAGAATATTGCCTTAGCCAGAGGAGTGAGGCCGCAGGAAGCAACGCATAGGCAAGTCCCATCAAGGCAAAATGCAGTTTTATCTTATAATATAAGCATGACACAACCAATAGGGCGGCGGGCGCAAGATAGGCATAAGGCGTCAGATATTGTCCATTATAAAAGGCATGGATCAGCATAAGTGACAATATGCTCTGGAATACAAAGGCGGCATTAAAAGCCTTCCCTTCGCAAATGCCATTCCATTCATATAAAATCAAAACCGTAAGAAGCGCAACAAAAAGGCTATAAATAATCCCGCCCTGCAGGATAATAAAAATCGCAATTGGTAACATGACCAATGCAGATACGACCCGCAATATAAGTCCGCTTTTATTTTTTGGGGGGGTGTCGTTCATATAATACTCATATAATACTTAGGGCCTTGCGCCATACCGCCTGTCACGGCCACGATATTCACTGATGGCCCTTTCCAGCATTTCCCGATTAAAGTCGGGCCATAAGACATCCATGAAAACAAATTCCGCATAGGCTATTTGCCACAGCAGGAAATTGCTGATCCGTTGTTCTCCGCTGGTTCTGATGATCAGATCGGGATCCGGTATATCATTGGTATGAAGGTAAGAAGAAAAAATTTCCTCAGTAATATTTTCAGGATTAATTTCACCGTTTTTAATTTTTTCCCCCAAGGCACGCACCGCATCAATTATTTCCGCACGCCCGCCGTAACTGAGCGCCAATGTTAAGCATAGCTGGCTATTATCCCGGGTTTTTATTTCAGCGTCTTCAATAAGTTTAAGGATATTCGAGCTCAGTTTTGAACGATCACCAATGAAATTCAGCCGAATATTCTTTTCATGAAGCTCGCCCACCTCCTTGGTCAAATAACGCTGAAGCAGTGACATCAAATCATTAACTTCATTCTCTGGCCTATTCCAGTTTTCGGAAGAAAAGGCATAAAGCGTTAAATATTCTATACCCAGATCTATCGCGCCTTCAACGCAGCGCCGTACCGCATCGGCCCCCCGTTTATGACCTGCTACTTTAGGCAAGACACGTTTCTTGGCCCACCGTCCATTGCCATCCATAATGATCGCCACATGAACCGGAGTATCAGGTTGTTTGCTTTTTTTCTGGCAGACGAATTCTTCCTTTACCAACAACATGAACCAATAGGCCTCCTATACCTGCATAATTTCTTTTTCTTTAGCATCCGTCAAATGATCAATCTCCTTGATCATCTCATCGGTCATTTTTTGAATTTTATCAGAATATGATTTCTGCTCATCCTGACTGATTTTACTATCTTTTTCCAGTTTTTTGATCGTATCCATACCGTCCCTGCGCACGTTACGGATAGCGATACGATTCTGCTCCGCATATTTACTCGCAATTTTAGTCAGTTCCGCACGGCGTTCCTCATTCAATTCAGGAATAGGAATACGCAGTGTCTGGCCATCAACAATGGGATTAAGCCCAAGGCCCGCATTGCGAATGGCTCTATCTGCAGGAGCCACCATGGTTTTATCCCATATCTGCACACTGATCATACGGGATTCAGGTGTCGAAACTGTGGCGACCTGATTAAGGGGCATCGAAGAGCCATAGGCCTCTACCATAACAGGATCCATCAAATTTACAGAAGCCCTGCCCGTACGCAAACCGACAAATTCAGACTTTATATTTTCAATGGCTCCCTTCATCCGGCGCCGAAGATCATCAAGATTTATTTCAGATGACATTTTCACTACTCCTTAGATATGATTGTGAATGCGCCTTCGCCGCACATTACGCGGGCAAATTCACCATGTTTATGAATAGAAAATACCAAAATCGGTATATCATTTTCTCGCGCCAATGCAATGGCCGAGGCGTCCATAACTTTTAAGTCCTTGGTCAAAACAGTATGATAATCAAGTTGATCATATTTAACCGCATCGGGATTTATTTTCGGGTCTGCGGTATAGACCCCGTCAACCTGCGTGCCCTTCAACAAACCATCACAGCTCATTTCCGCCGCCCGCAGGGCCGCCGCCGTATCGGTGGTGAAAAAAGGATTTCCGGTTCCTGCTGCAAAAATAACAACGCGGCCTTTTTCCATATGCCGAATAGCTTTACGGCGAATATAAGGCTCGCAAACCGAGGCAATGGGAAAGGCCGACTGTACGCGGCTATCCACGTCTTCTTGCTCCAGCGCATTCTGGATGGCAATGGAATTCATCACCGTGGCTAACATCCCCATATGATCCGCAGAGGTGCGATCGAAACCACTTGCAACGCCTGTCATCCCCCGGAATATATTTCCCGCACCCACCACCAAACAAACCTGAACATCTAATTCCTGTACGGTTCTTATCTCAGAGGCGATTCGCCGAACCATTTTGGGGTCAATACCATATTCCTGATCGCCCATGAGGGCCTCGCCAGAAAGTTTCAGCAAAACACGTTTGTATATGGGGGTTTCAGCCATATTTACCCTTTACATCTGATTTTAATAACACCGCCAGACGGTATTTTTATATGCGGCCAAATATGGTCACGTCAATTTCACAAGGCAGAATATACAATTCGGGCCCAAATGCGAATAAACTTTTAACATTTATTCTCAAATGAGCCCGAATAATAATTTTAGGGGGATTATTTGCCGATTGCCGCCGCGACTTCTGCCGCAAAATCATCTTCCTTTTTTTCAATACCCGCGCCAAGCTCAAGGCGGGCGTAACCCGCAAGCTTGATTTCAGTTCCCGCTGCCTTCGCCGCATTTTCGATGACTTTGGAAATCTTTGTCTCGCCATCAATGATGAAGGTTTGCTCTGTGAAAACAACCTCCTTATAGAATTTAGCCATACGGCCACCTATCATCTTTTCAATGATATTATCCGGCTTGCCAGACTCGCGCGCCTGCTCAATCAAAAGATTGCGCTCACGCTCAACTGAGGCCGGATCAAGATCATCAATCATCATGGCCAAGGGCGCTGTTGCCGCCACATGCATGGCCAGCTGCTTACCCAATGCTGTCAAAACGGCTTCATCCGCCGTTGATTCCAACGCGACCAAAACGGCAATTTTACCAAGCCCCTCTGTTACGCTGTTATGAATATATGTTGCCACAACACCATTTTCGACAGAAAAACCAACCGCGCGGCGGAAATTCATATTTTCGCCGATCGTGCCGATGGCTTCAACCAGCTCATCCTTGACACTCAGGCTCGTTCCGGGATAATTCGCGGCCAACGCGGCCTCATAATCACCGTTATTTTCAAGGGCTACATTGGCAATCGTTTTAACGATGCCCTGAAATACGTCATTGCGGGCAACGAAATCAGTTTCGGAATTAACCTCAACCGCAACGGATGTTTTACCATTAGAGGCCACAGCAACAAGGCCTTCAGCCGCCACACGGCCTGATTTCTTCTCAGCCTTGGAAATGCCTTTCAAGCGAAGCCAGTCCATGGATTTTGCGATGTCACCATCATTTTCTTTCAAGGCATTCTTGCAGTCCATCATGCCTGCGCCGGATTTATCGCGCAATTCTTTAACGAGAGCAACCGTAATCTGAGCCATCATTTTTCCTTACAATTTTCTTGGGTATAACCGCAGGTCCCGCAAAATATCGCCGAACCTGCTGCTTTAATTACTTAGAAGCTTTTGCCTTAACTTTAACTTCTTTTTTAAGTTCCTGCGCGGCTTCTTCAACTGGCGCTGTTTCTACAGCAGCAGATTCTGGGGCAGCAGCTTCTGGAGCAGCTTCCGGCGCGACTGTTTCTTCAACGGGGGCCGCTTCTGGGGCTAATTCTTCCACAACAGGAGCCTCAACAGCCGCACCAACATCAACGCCCTGCTCAACCAATTCCTGCTGAATACCGTCAAGTACCGCACCAGAGATCAGATCACAATAAAGCTGAATGGCGCGAGTCGCGTCATCATTACCAGGGATCGGGAAGGTTACATTGTCAGGATTGCTGTTTGAATCCAAAATAGCCACAACGGGAATGCCCAGTTTATTGGCTTCCTGAATAGCCAGCTCTTCTTTGTTGGTATCAATGACAAAAAGCACATTTGGAATGCCGCCCATGTCTTTAATGCCGCCAAGGGCTCGTTCCAGCTTGTCACGTTCCCGTGTCATCTGAAGGATTTCTTTTTTAGTTAAACCTGCGATATCTTCTGACAGTTTCGCATCAAGCTCTTTCAAGCGTTTGATGGATTTGGAAATTGTTTCCCAGTTTGTCATCATACCACCAAGCCAGCGATGATTGACGTAATATTGTCCGCAACGCTTGGCGGCTTCGGCGATTGGGCCGGACGCCTGGCGTTTGGTGCCAACGAACAATACGCGTCCGCCTGATGCCGTGACGTCACGAACTGTTTCCAGCGCCCGGTGCAGCAAAGGCACCGTGATTGACAGATTCAGAATATGAACTTTATTGCGGGCACCAAAGATATATTCTTTCATCTTTGGGTTCCAACGGTGGGACTGATGTCCAAAATGTACCCCAGCTTCGAGAAGCTGACGCATTGTAAAAGTTGGCAATGCCATACTGTTTTTCCTTGTTTACCGGTTAATCCGCCGCAGGTGTGTGGCCCCATATGGGACACCGGAAAGTCTTGCTCAATATGAGGAGGTCAACTTAAATCCTGCGTGTGAAGTCAGCGCGTAATACCGCCATTCCACCCAAAGATCAAGGGTTTTCTATATTGTCTCGAAAATTAATAAATAAACATTCCCACGGCGAATAGCGGGGGCTCTTTGGATTACGCTCAAGTGGTTTTTTGGATTACGCTCAAGCGCCGCTAGGGGCTGCACTCCCGCTTGGTCGCTAGGTCGGCGCTAGCGCCTTCCGGTTTTTTGGATTACGCTCAAGCGCCGCTAGGGGCTGCACTCCCGCTTGGTCGTTAGGTCGGCGCTAGCGCCTTCCGGTTTTTTGGATTACGCTCAAGCGCCGCTAGGGGCTGCACTCCCGCTTGGTCGCTAGGTCGGCGCTAGCGCCTTCCGGTGTTTGGATTACGCTCAGGCGCCGCTAATGGCTGCGCTCCCCCTTGGTCGCTAGGTCGGCGCGGGGTGCCTTCCTGTTTTTTGGATTACGCTCAGGCGCCGCTAGGGGCTGCGCTCCCGCTTGGTCGCTAGGTCGGCGCTAGCGCCTTCCGGTTTTATCATGGGCGGGGAATGAATGCCTGCGAGATTTAACCCTTTTCAAGATCAATAGCAGCGCGGGTTCGGCTTTGATCCACATCATCATACCCTGCGGTCTCGGGAATTTTGCGAAACCGGATTTTATCGCCGGTGATCACTTCTGGCATGACGGTGATAATTTCCCTTTCCCTCAATAGCTTAAGGGCTTCGGTGACGGATTTTGCCTGACCTAATTTCTTGAGATTCATCATGGTCGGAAACATGAGGACCCCGTCGGATTCCTCGACCAATGTCATGGGATACATCCATTCCACCTCGGTAATTTCACGGCCATCAGGGCTTGGAACTTGACCCTCCGGCGCGACACAAAGAAAAAAGCGGGTATCAAAGCGCATGGGGTAGGCTTTGGGCGTAATCCAATGAGCAAATGGCAAGCAATCACTCATGTCCAAGGTGATCTGCGTTTTTTGCAGAAAATCTTTCAAGCTGATTACGCCCTTCAAAACAGACGCCCTATAGCCTGCGTCAATGGCCTTACGTTGATCTTCCCCTATGGCCTGCTTATCGATTGTGCCGATGATCAGGCCGGTTTCCTCAAAAACTTCCCGCAAAGCCGCATAACGCAGGCCAAGAAATTCTGGTTTAATATCTTGTCCAGTATTTTTTGGCCCAGCATCTTTCATGTTAGAATTGTCGGCTTTTTCAAGGGCGCGGTCTGCGGGGTCCAGCTTGCCGCCGGGGAAAACATAAGCCCCGCCGGCAAAACGGACATTCTTATGTCGCTTCACCATCAATATCTGTAACGTGCCGTGCCGCGCATGCGCGGCGCCGTCCCGAATAATCAAGACAGAAGCCGAATCAATGGCTGTTACAGGTTCATTGGCCATTATCTATTCTCTTTCATCAGCCGGCCTTTTTCGCGGTTCCAGTCGCGTTCTTTTTCCGTGGCGCGTTTATCATGGCCTTTCTTGCCGCTGGCAAGGCCGACTTTCACCTTGACCTTATTCTTTTCGTTGAAATAAAGCGACAGCGGAATCAAAGTCTTGCCCTTGCGCTGAATGGCCGCCGCAATTTTGCCAATTTCACGCCGTTTCATAAGCAATTTACGGGGCCTTCGTGCTTCATGGTTGAAACGGTTGCCCATGGCATATTCCTTGATATAGGCATTGATCAGAAATATCTCGCCCATCTTGGCTTCGGCATAGGAATCGGTGATATTAGCCTCCCCCGCACGCAGGGATTTTACCTCGGTTCCGGTAAGGATAATGCCGGCCTCGAAATCTTCCTCAATGAAATAATTATAGCGGGCCTTACGGTTAACGGCGATTGTCCGTTTGCCGCCAACCCATTTTCCAGAAGATTTTGCTTTTGCTTTTGCCATTGGTCTCTTATGTCAACAATCCGGCATGAACCATCGCAGCCTTCACCATGGCTTTCGTCTCTCTGCCAATGGGCACCATAGGCAGGCGCATATCCGCCGTACAAATACCCAATAACGACAAGGCATATTTTACCGGCCCGGGATTCGGTTCCACAAATAACGCATGATGCAGGGCCGTCATTTTATCCTGAATTTCAAGCGCCGCCGTAAAATCACCCGCCAGACACATATTTTGAAAGTCCGACATCATTTTCGGGGCAACATTTGACGTTACCGAAATACAGCCCACCCCGCCATGGACATTAAACCCAAGGGCGGTCTGATCCTCGCCGGAGAGTTGTATAAAGTCCGTCCCCATGGCCATACGCTGAAGCGCCGCCCGCGCCACATCACCCGTGGCATCCTTGACCCCAATAACATTTTCCAATTCACGGAAACAACGCGTCATTGTGTCCACTGACATATCAACCACCGAACGGCCCGGAATATTATATATGATCAAAGGCAAATCCACCGCATCATTCAAGGCTTTAAAATGCTGAAACAACCCCTCCTGATTGGGTTTATTATAATAGGGCATGGCGATCAGGCCCGCATTTGCCCCGGCCGCTTTGGCATGGGCAAGTAAACTTATGGCTTCCTTTGTTGAATTTGACCCGCATCCGGCAATAACGGGTACGCGGCCTGCGGCCTCTTCAATGCAAATTTCCGTCACGAGGTGATGTTCATCATGATTTAACGTCGGGGATTCTCCTGTCGTACCGCACGGCACAAGACCGCTGGTTCCCTGATCAATCTGCCAATTCACCAGCTTACGGAATGCCTTTTTATCAACCTGTCCATCACGGAACGGGGTAACAAGGGCGGTGATTGATCCTTTTAGCATGGGGAAACTCCTAAAAAATGTCTTTATTCTGCTGGCAAAATAGTCTGCCTTTGACCGGACTGCAAGCCATGAATGATTTAAAATCCATTTTGTTTAATGGCCTTCGTCCAAAAACCTGCAATTATTTTATGTGAAGAACATCATGATCAATGCGCCGCACATATCTCGCGACAAATAATACCAGAAAACACAGCCCCGCCATGAAGAAATACGCCTGACCGCCAAATCCATCATACAAGGGCCCTGATAATAGCATAACCACCCCAATGGACAGACCCATGGGTATCGAACTATATAAAGATTGCGCCGTCGTGAAATATTGGTCTGGAACGCGGGTTGATAAATAATACATGGCAACCAAATGCGCCGCGCCATAAGTTAAACCGTGAAATGTCTGTAAGAACATCAATAGTGGCACTGATGATGTGAGGGCCATAATCCCCCAGCGCACAGCCCCGAATATGGCGATAACCCCTAAAACATACATGGGCCGAATACGCGCAATGATTTTACCCGCGAAAATAAACACCAGTATCTCCGCAACAACCCCGATACTCCACAGCAGACCTATGGTCTCATTATTAATGCCCTGAGCCGCCCAATGGTAACTGCCCATAACATACATAAAGCCATGGCTCATCTGAATCAGGCTGATCACAACAAGAAACATGATGAACTGCTGACTGGTCAAAAGAAATCTTAACGGCACCTGATCCCTGATGGCCGGCCCAGAATCATTCTCAATAGATTCAGAAACAGGGGCCGGAAATTTTCTGTCATCTTTTGGCAGCAGAAAAATAGCGATAAACGTCAGAACCAGACTGCCAAGGCAAAAATACAGAAAATTATCATAGCCGGAACGGTCAAGATAAATGCCGAATAAAACAGACGTAAAAACAAAGACAATTGAGCCCACAGAGCGCAACCGGCCATATTGCAGATTATATCTGTCACATGTCCGAACCGCATAGCTTTCAACCAAGGGGGGTACAGAATAATATGTGACGCTGAAAATGATGGTCACCAGAACAAAACCTGCAAAGCTTTCACTAAAAAAATAACCGCAGAAAAATATAATGGAAAGCCCCATAAGCGCAATCATGGGCCGGCGCGTCATGCCCCATTTATCACATAGTTGAGCGACAAAGGGGGCGGATAAAACCTTCAGAAAAGCCGGAAAACCAATCAGAAAGCCGATTTCCCCGGGCGTCAAGCCCATCTTCGACAGCCATAACGCCCAAAAAGGCAACGCCGCGCCGATGAATAAAAACTGCCCGCTGTACACCGCGCCTACCTTATAGGCCACAGGGTTCTTAAAGCCGTTACTATAGTCTTTTTTGATCATAAATTTTTGGGCTTTTTGAATTATTCAGGATATTTAATCTTTTTGGATTGACGCCTGTTTTTTGGATTACGCTCAAGCGCCGCTAAAGGCTGCGCTCCCGCTTGGTCGCTAGGTCGCTGTGGCTCCTGTTTTTTGGATTACGCTCAAGCGCCGCTAGGGGCTGCACTCCCGGTCGGTCGTTAGGTCGGCGCTAGCGCCTTCCGGTTTTTTAATTACGCTCAAGCGCCGCTAGGGGCTGCACTCCCGCTTGGTCGCTAGGTCGGCGCTGCGCCTTC
>UOFW01000090.1_pt1 | contig 19335 bp, 20 predicted proteins | sample 1989241 | NCBI WGS metagenome assembly UOFW01 (sample SAMEA4712195, study PRJEB27164) | hydrothermal vent metagenome | biome: marine basaltic hydrothermal vent biome; feature: marine hydrothermal vent; material: mineral | place: Pacific Ocean | collected 2011-06-14/2011-07-23 | depth 1719 m | reverse complement strand
ATGCTCTTGCTAAACATGAAATTATCCTTTTCTAAAATTAAGTCTCATCAACTTGATTTTAGCCTAAAACAAGGGCATCTATAACCTTTTTCCACCCTCTCAAAAATTTCCCCGGACAGTAGTGTGCGAAGGCAGGAATGACGAAGGGTCGGGCAAGAATGATGATTGACTCGGGTAGGCATAACGACTGAGCAGGGCAGGAATGACGACTGAATTGGGGAAGGTTTTTCAGTTTTGCCGCACTCCCTCATCAGGCAGCCCACTCATAATAAAACGACTAATCATCACCCATTTTAAGAGCCGCGATAAAGGCGGAATGGGGGATTTCGACGTTGCCGTATAGGCGCATTTTCTTTTTACCCTTTTTCTGCTTGTCCAGCAGTTTGCGCTTGCGACTTATGTCGCCGCCGTAACATTTGGCGGTGACGTCTTTGCGCATGGCGCTGATGGTTTCGCGGGCGATGATTTTGCCGCCGATGGCCGCCTGAATCGGGATTTTAAACAATTGGCGCGGGATCAGATCTTTCAGGCGATCACATAACGCCCGTCCGCGAAATTCGGCCTGTGCGCGGTGAACCATCATGGCCAGCGCATCAACGGGTTCCGAATTGACCATGATGGATAATTTCACCAAATCACCTTCGCGGTAACCGTCCATTTGATAATCGAAACTGGCATAGCCGCGCGAAATGGATTTCAGCTTGTCATAAAAATCATAAACCACTTCATTAAGCGGTAATTTATAGATCAGCATGGCGCGGGTTCCGGCATAGGTCAGTTCGACCTGTTCGCCGCGTTTTTCTTCGCATAATTTTAATACGGAGCCCAGATGTTCATCAGGTACCAGAATGGTTGCCAGAATCCACGGCTCCTCAATATGGCTGATCAAGGTGGGGTCTGGCATATCTGCCGGATTATGCAGTTTCTTCACATCGCCCTTATTCAGGTGAAGTTTATAAATCACGCTGGGGGAAGTTGAAATGATGTCCAGATCAAATTCACGGGTCAGACGTTCCTGAATGATTTCCAGATGAAGCATACCGAGGAAACCGCAGCGAAAGCCATAGCCAAGCGCCGTTGAGGTTTCGGTTTCAAAAGTGAAGCTGGCATCGTTAAGTTTGAGTTTATGCATACTGTCACGCAAATTTTCAAAATCGGCGGCATCGGCCGGAAATAATCCACAAAAAACCACACTTTGTACTGGTTTGAAACCGGGCAAAGGCTGCGCTGTTTCATTCTTGAATTCGGTGATTGTGTCGCCGACATTGGTCTGGGAAACTTCCTTGATGGAGGCGGTGAAAAAACCAACTTCCCCCGGGCCTAATTCATCAACCAGAACCTCTTTTGGTGTGAAAACCCCGACCCGATCCAGCAAATGGGTTGTGCCAGCCGCCATCATCTTGATTTTCATGCCTTTTTTAACGGTGCCATCCAGCACGCGAATCAAAACCATAACCCCAAGATAGGTGTCATACCAGCTATCCACGAGCAATGCTTTGAGCGGTGCATCCGCATCACCTTTTGGCGGCGGCAGGATTTCCACAAGGCTATTGAGCAATTCATCAATGCCTTCACCGGTTTTGGCGGAAACTTTTATCGCGCCGCTGGCATCAATACCGATGACATCTTCGATTTGGGCGCGAATTTGTTCCGGCTCTGCAGCGGGCAGATCAATCTTATTGAGTACCGGGACAATTTCATGATTATTTTCAATGGCGAGATAAACATTTGCCAAAGTCTGGGCCTCGACGCCCTGACTTGAGTCCACCACGAGCAGCGATCCTTCGCAGGCATACAGGCAGCGGCTGACCTCATAGGCAAAATCCACATGACCCGGCGTGTCCATAAGATTCAAAATATATGTTTCGCCGTCTTTGGCGGTATATTTCAACCTTACGGTTTGTGCCTTGATGGTGATCCCGCGTTCCCGCTCGATATCCATGCTGTCCAGCACCTGATTCGTCATTTCACGGTCGGTCAAGCCTTCGCAATGCTGAATCATGCGATCGGCAAGCGTGGATTTCCCATGGTCAATATGGGCAATAATGGAGAAATTTCTAATTTTGCTGAGCTCTGTCATGCAGGGCTTTTATCATTCAATGACAGGGTAATACAAGGGGATAATTCTATTGTACTGGTTCAGGCGTTTTGAGGCCTCAGATTTTCTCTGGACAGAGTATTTTTACATAAATTATTCTTTTTTAATATAAAGGCTCTGGCCCTGCAGGAATAAACTCAAACTGTCTATTTGACTTGTTATATTTTTCAGTATATTGCTCTTTGCTGATGGTTTTTATGGTAAAAATTGGGGATAATTTCTTTGCCCAAATATCTGCTTGGGGACATGTTCCGCCAAAAAAAATAACAGAACTACGAATAATGGGAAAATAAAGAATGTCACCATCAAAATAACTAATGCCGGTATCCCAAAACATTTTTCTCTCAAACCTATACACAGGCCCGAATTTAGCGGGATTTGTTAGATGGGCCTGAAAAAAACATTCGTCAATTTTTTCAGCTCTGACAGCATCGGCGGACGATAAAATGCAGAAGAAACATAAGGTAACATATATTGTATGTTTAATTATTCCTGAATTCATAAGAGCCTATTCCAAATCATACGTTGGAAAATAAGTATAGCCAGACACAATAACATCTATGGCGGCGAATGTAATGCCTTGTATCATGATGACACCCGCACGGCTCGGATGTATTGCAAAATACCTGATTTTACTTTTCGCCCGATCCAGTGGGTATCTAAGTATTTTGTCATACCTGTCCCCAAATCCCCTAATTTCCACTGTAATACCATTCCCGCCGCTTCTGGGAATTTTTAAATTTGTTAAAGGTATTTTTCCGGCGGTAATATTATTTCCAAGAGATGTCATGCGAACAGAAATGACCGAATACCCATGATTTTCAGGAAGAAATATATCCAAAGGATTTTGTATATGTACATGAGAAGATCCCAGATAGTCAGTTCGTTCTTCTCCAGAAATTACATATGGCCCACCATCTTCCCTAACGTATTTAACGGAGCATCGACAATTGGCCGTTTCGCTAAGAGAGGCTATTGGGTCGTTAGGCAGAAATAATTCTTCGCCGCCGACCCGGAATTTCTCATCAATTTTTACTTTTTGGTTATTGGCGACTAAATGACTTTGGCGGGCTGTGGAACCACCGATTGATTGCCAGATTTTATGGGTTTCTCCAGCCCCCTTTGCCGCCTCATAATTTTGAAACAAGGCCTGGTAGCGAGAATTGCGTTCACTGCGAATGCCTTTAATGTCCAGATTATAAACAGTGCCGCCGCACATATCGCATAGATCATGGTCTGCATAACTATCGGGCCGAAAGCCATCTATTTTATGATCTGTACGCAGGTAATGGCTTAAGGGAGTTTTTTGTGGCTTTTCATACATTTGTTAACGCTTTCTCAAAAATATAGCTGAATGTCCCCGCAGCTACTCTAAAGCAGGAGAGGTGGCAATTCAGGTCATTAAAGGGGGTTGTAATGAGGTGAAGGCTTGAAATAGGTCATAAAAAAAAGCCGCTGATATTTTTAAAAAATCAACGGCCTAATCCGAAGTGGCATTTTCCACCTTCAAATATTTCCTAGCATATTGACCCCCCAAAGTCAATGTAAGCTTGTGAGGTCATGGCTGTTTTATGGCGGGCTTCTCATTGAATAAGGAGCTTAACGTAATTCTGCATTTTGTTTATAACCCAGAAAACGCCAGACACGGATATGGCCTTCTTTGAGTAATTTTGCTCTGAGCGCCCAGAATTCGGCTTCGGCCATTAAGGATTCTATGGCTTTGGTGCCCTCGGCGCCTTTTTTTGAAAGCTCTTTGGTAATGGCCGTGGCTTTTGACCAACTGCCTTCTATGAGCTTCACATATTCGTCTGAAATATCCTCATTAACCCTAAGAGAAAATCCGGTTTTTTCTATCGCTTCCTGCATGATGGCTGTTGTCGCAAGATAGGGCTGTGTGGCTTCTTGTTTCAGCCATTTCCTGACATCAGGGTTTTCAAGGGCGTCAGCGTCTGACAAGGTATAGTCTGTAATCAAAAACAGACCACCTTCTTTTAAGGTATCATAGGTATCTTGCAGGATTTTTTCTTTGTCTTGAAATAAATAGAGCGCCTCTTTGGAAAAGGCACGGTCATAAGATCGATCAAAGGGCTTTTCCTGAGCAGGATCCAGATGACTTATGATGGCTTTAGAGGCAAGCCCCGCATCCTCTGACATTTTCATGCCTCTTTCGGCGAGTTCTTTTGAAAGTTCAAATCCCGTAATCCAGACACCAAATTCTTCGGCTAATACGCGCGCGGGCCCGCCAAAACCGGCCCCGATGACAATCGCGCTCATTTTAGAATTCAGGCCCAGAAGTTTGCACATTTTTTCGATCTGCTCTTTGCCGCCGGGGCCGCAATATCCATTTCCCCAGATGAGTTGGGTCATTTCCATTCTAAGCTTGTCCCATGGCAATGATGTGACGGTTTCTTCTTTTGCGGCGGGGCCGGGTTCTTCGGTAACTTTGTCGTCATCCAGAAAATTACCGGTTCCCTGCGCTTGCAGGCGCGCTTTAACATCTTCGATGTCATAGCCATTCCACCAGGCCAGGCACCTCAGTTTAAAAGAAATCTTAATGTCTTTATCGTCTTTACCCATTATTGCGCTGTCTCAAGATATGTTGTTTTATGTGCCTTTATAAGGGTTTGGCCTTTAAAATTTATTAATGGGACATATGATCCAATATTTTAAGGTTATCGTAAAACGCCGCCCGTCATTTTTAAAACATTTGCAATGGCCTTTGTCGAGAATATTTCGATATCCTCCTCCGTCAGGGTTCTGTCTTTTGGCTGCAATTTTACGCTTAAACCCACTGATTTTTGATTATCATCAATTCCGGGCCCCATATATACGTCAAACAGGGTGATATCTTCAATGAGCCTCTTGTCGGTAATGCGTAATGCTTTTATGAGATCGGCTGCGGCCACATCACGGCCTACGACAAAGGCGAAGTCTCTTTCCACCGCCTGAAAGTCGGAGGCATTGAGGACGCCCCGGCTGTTGCCGTTGCCGGATTTCGGAAATGGGATATTTTCAAGCAGAATTTCAAACCCGACGATGGGCCCTTTAACGTCAAGAGCCTTGCAGATGGCGGGGTGAATTTCACCAAAATAGGCCAGGAGATTCTTTGGGCCCAAGCGGATCACGCCGCTACGGCCCGGATGATACCATGACGGGGCCTCTGCAACGACTTGAGCCTTGTCGATCTTTGCGCCAATGGCTTTGAGGATTGATTCTGCGTCGGCTTTTGCGGTGAAAGCATCAACGTCTTTGGGGGCGTTGGCCCAGGATTTACGGCTGGTTTGCCCACGGCGAATGCCCGCAAGAACCAGAGATTGCCCCTCTGGCCGGTCATTCGAAAATTGATTACCGCATTCGAACAGGGCGATGTTTTTAAAACCCCTGGCCATATTCCGGGCCGTTGCGGTGATCAGATTTGGCAGCAAGTTAGGCCGCATGGCATCCAGATCGGCACTGATCGGATTCTCAAGAATAAGTTCCGGCTTTAAGTCCGCGAATAGCCTTGCCTCCGCAGAGGGAAGGAATGACCATGTGATGGCCTCGCGCAGCCCCTTATTCGCGGCGGCACGTTTGGCCATGCGGACACGTTTTTGCATATCATTCAGGCCGACGGTTATCGGGCGGCTTGCGGGCGGCAATGGGGCGGCGAAAATATGCTCAAACCCGTGAATGCGCAGGACTTCTTCCACAAGGTCTGCCTCGCCATCAATATCACACCGCCATGACGGGGTAACCACATTAAGTTTCTCTTGGGCACGGCTGACCATAAAGCCGAGATTTTCCAATATAGCAATAATTTCTTTTTCGCCAACATCAACGCCGCCAAGATGACCGACGCGGCTTGGGCGCAAGGATACGGTTTTGGATATGGTGGGAATTTTCCCGGAGACCACAATATCACTGGCTTCCCCGCCGCAAATATCAAGAATTAATTTTGCGGCAATTTCAATGCCGGGCAACATGGTTTCGGGATCAACGCCGCGTTCAAAACGATAGCGGGCATCGCTGTCAATGCCTAGTTTCCGGCCGGCCATAGCAATGGTAATCGGGTCAAACCATGCGGATTCCAAAAAGACATTCACCGTATCATTCTGGCACCCTGTGCTTAGCCCCCCTATAATGCCGCCAAGACCAATGACGCCGCTATCATCTGTAATAACGCAGGCCCCGTCTGGTAATATATAATCATTGTCATCAAGGGCGGATAAAGTCTCGCCGGCCTTGGACAGACGCACCACAATATCGCCTTGTAACTTGTCCGCGTCGAAAACATGCAGGGGGCGCGCCATATCATAGGTGAGGTAATTGGTAATATCCACCAGCGCAGAGATCGGCTTCATACCAAGGCTGCGCAATTTATTCTGCAGCCATTGGGGGCTTGGGCCATTTTTGATGCCGCGAATATATCTTCCGGCAAAAACGGGGCAGGATTTCTCATGGGCCAAGACCACTTTCTGCGGGCAGTCAAATCTACTTTCTGCAGGGGAGATATCCTGTTTTTTCAAACGGCCAAGTCCGGCTGCGGCCAGATCGCGGGCGATGCCGTAAATACCAAGGGCGTCTTGATGATTTGGCGTGATGGCAATTTCAATCACCGGATCATCCATGAGCATATAATCGGCAAATTTCACTCCAACCGGCGCATCTGCGGGCAGGTCAATGATGCCATCATGATCTTCGCCGAGCCCAAGTTCCCGTTCTGAACACATCATGCCATTGCTATCCATGCCGCGAATTTTGGTCGGCTTTAATTTCAGGCCATTGGTGGGGATCGTGGCACCGGACGGGGCAAAGGCCCCCTTCAGGCCGGCTCGCGCATTTGGAGCGCCGCAGACAACCTGTATTATCTCACTTCCGGTGTGAACTTTCAGCACCTGCAACTTGTCCGCATCAGGATGGGGGGCGGCGTGGGTAACCTCGGCAATTATGAAGGGCGCCAGATCATCGGCAGGGTTTATAATTTCCTCAACCTCCAGACCAATAGCGGTTAATTTCTCGGATATTTCGGTGATGGAGGCATTGGTTTCAAGATGTTCTTTAAGCCATGAAAGGGTGAATTTCATCTTATTTTCCTCCCGCTTTATGATTTTGTGTGCTGAGTGAAGGGATATCAAGGGCGGCGAAACCATAATGTTTCAACCACCGCAAATCGGCGGCGAAAAATTCCCGCAAATCAGGAATGCCCCATTTCAACATGGCGATACGGTCAAGGCCCATACCAAAGGCAAAGCCCTGATATTCATCGGGATCCAGATTGACATTTTCCAATACCCGCGCATTGACCATGCCGCAGCCCATAATTTCAAGCCAGTCATCGCCTTCGCCAATCAGGATTTCACCATCCTTGAACGCGCAGCCAATATCGACTTCGGCGGAGGGTTCGGTAAAGGGGAAATAACTTGGGCGGAAGCGGATTTTTACATTATCCAATTCAAAAAACTTGCGGCAGAATTCTTCGATACACCATTTCAGATGGCCCATGTGAATATCTTTATCAATGACCAGGGCTTCTACCTGATGAAACATGGGCGTGTGGGTGGCGTCACTATCACAGCGATAGGTGCGCCCGGGGGCAATGATTCGGTAGGGCGGCGGGCCTGACATCATGGTTCTGATCTGTACGGGGGAGGTATGGGTGCGCAGAAGCTTGCGCTTGCCCTCTGCATCCTCGGGCAGATAGAAAGTATCATGCATTTGACGTGCGGGATGTTCTTCGGGAATATTCAAAGCGGTGAAATTGTAAAAATCTTCCTCTATCTCAGGACCTTCAGCAATGCTAAAGCCGATTTCGGTGAAAATTTCGGCCACTTCGTCCATCACTTGGCTAATCGGGTGAATACTGCCCAGATTTTCCGGCGGGCTGGGCAGGGTGATATCAATATGTTCTGACAGCAGGCGCAGATTTAACTCCTGTGCCTCCAACTCTGCCTTATGATCCGCAATGGCGTTATTTATTTTATTTTTCAGGGCGTTTAATTTTGGGCCGAATGTTTTTTTCTCTTCGGGCGACATCTTACCAATTTCGCGCATCATTAAACTGACGCGGCCTTTTTTACCGACTTCTGCGACGCGAATATCTTCGAGCTTGGATAAATCATCACAAGCGGTGATTTCGGCGATAATTGCTGTTTCCAGTTTCTGGAGGTCTTCCATATCATAACCCAATAATAAAAAATCATCTTAAAAAATACAAAAAGGAGCCTACTGAAAAATCAGCAGGCTCCTTAACTATAAACCATATTTCCGAATTCTGTCGATCCGAAATGTAACCAGTGCATTAGGCGTTAAGCGCAGCCTGCGCCTGAGCCGCGATTGCTTTAAAAGCATCTGGTTCGCGAACGGCCAAATCAGCCAGAACTTTACGGTCAAGTTCGATGCCTGCGAGTTTCAGGCCGTTCATAAATCGTGAATAGGTCATATCATGCAGGCGCGCCGCCGCATTGATGCGCTGAATCCACAGGGCGCGGAATGTCCGTTTGCGAACTTTCCGGTCGCGGTACGCGTATTGACCGGCCTTTTCAACGGCCTGTATCGCAATACGGATCGTGTTTTTGCGCCGTCCGCGATAACCTTTTGCGAGTTTTAATACTTTTTTGTGACGTGCGTGAGATGTCACGCCTCTTTTTACATGTGCCATTTTATGTTCCTATCAACCGTTCGGGAGAAATTTCATAACGATCCGCGCATCCTGAGGGGACAGAATGGTTGTACCTCGTTGGTTACGGAGTTGCTTGTTTGAACGTTTGATCATTCCATGCTGTTTGCCAGCCTGTGTCGCACGTACTTTCCCGGAAGCGGTGAGTTTGAAGCGCTTTTTGGCACTACTTTTCGTTTTCATTTTGGGCATTTAGCTTTTCCTTTTTAAAAATATTGCGCAGCAATTCTTTGCCACAAGCTTTCCGAGTGATGAGGCATGCCCTGCCATATCACTCCATGAAGTTGAGGTATATATCCCCCTTTGACAGGTTATGCAAGGGGATTTAGCATATGTTTTCATTAAAATAACCTTGTTCTTGCCATGATTAATATCTAATCTTTTTTCAGGAATAATATTTTATAAATGTCATTAGGAATTTTCTATGATTATTACGGCTATGAGAGTGATGAACAGACGGTTTTTTATGCGCTCACTCGTGGGTTTGTTTTTTGCTTTATGGGCTTTGTCCCTTCCCGCAGGGGCGCAGGAAACAGACATAGTTCATGCAAAACCGGCGTTATGGACTGTGCAGAAGGGGGATAATACAACATATTTTCTCGGATCATTTCATCTTTTGCCAAAAAATTATAAATGGTATGAAGGCGTCATCCAGAGCAGTTTTGAAAGCGCGGATGAATTGGTGATGGAAACCGAATTAACGCCCGAAGCCACAGCAAAAATCCAAGGACTGTTGATTAAAAATGGTTTTTTTGCAGGTGAAGATAACCTGAAGAATCATCTGGGCGCGGACCGTTATGCAAAAATGCTGATCTATGCCAAAAAACTTATGGGACAGGAAGAGGCCGCAGCGCAGAAAATGAAGCCGTGGTTCATGGCCATGAATCTGTCGATCCTGACCATCATGTCAAATGGTATGGATCCAAATTCAGGTGTGGATAAATATCTGGAGGGCTTGGCCAGGCAAAGCGATATAGCCATAACCGGCCTTGAAACGGTGACCGATCAGATGATGGCGCTGATTGATCACCCCCTTAATGTGCAAGCCGCCATGTTGAGCGAAACATTGGATCAGCTGGATGATTTTCAGGCGGTGATGGGGGGCTATCTTGACGCATGGGCGTCCGGAGATAGTGACAAAATCAGCAAAACCATGGTCGATGATATGAAGAAATATCAAGGTATATATGAGGCTTTGCTGGTTAATCGTAATGCCAATTGGATGCCGGCTCTAGAGGGTCATATCAACAGCGGAAAAACAGTCTTTGTCGTGGTCGGGGCGGCTCATCTTGCCGGGCCGGATAGTGTCTTGAAGATGCTTGAGGACAGGGGCTATAAAGTGGATAAAATTCAGTGAAATAATATGGATATGTTTTTGATTGATGAAGGCAGGGACTGAAAAAACCCGCCGGACGTGTCAGTCACTGACGGGTTTTTGCTCTGGTAACGTAGGTAGATTCAGCTGTTATCGTCCACCGTACCATGATGTGCTTACCTTTGGGGGCACAATATGTGATATATTATACAGCAAAAAAGCCCAAAAATCAACGCGGCGTATTGGCGTTAAACTTAATGAGCTTTTTATAAAGATTCTAATTTAAAACAGGATCGACTCGAAACTATTTCACAAAGTTATTTTGAAGTAAGCACCATGGTGATCTGCCGGCCTTCCATTTTGGCGGCTTGTTCTACCTTGGCCGTTTCCTTAAAGTCTGCCTCGACCCGCCGTAACAGATTCATGCCCAATTCCTGATGGGCCATTTCGCGGCCACGGAACCTTAGGGTGATTTTTACTTTATCGCCGGCGGTCAGGAATTTGTCAACAGCGCGCATTTTCACATCATAATCATGTTTTTCAATGCCGGGACGCAGTTTTATTTCCTTGATTTCGACCGTTTTTTGTTTCTTTTTGGCGAGGCTGGCTTTTTTCTGGGCCGCATAGCGAAACCGGCCATAGTCCAGAATTTTACATACGGGTGGCACCACATTTGGTGAAATTTCTACGAGATCCAGTCCTGCTGCCTTGGCCATGGTCAGGCCTTTTTCAACCTTCACGGTGCCATGGTTTTCACCAGTGTCATCAATTAATCTGATTTCAGCTGTGGTAATATCATCATTTACCCGTAATCCTTTTTTGGATGGTGGGCCCTGCATTGGTCTTTTAACTATTTAAGTTTCCTCCTGCGGGAGCCAGAGTATGGCATAATGCCCGCTGTGTTGTTAAAAATGGTGTCATTTATTATATTTTATATCTTATTACTGAAAAATGAAAAAAATGCAATCTTCAATAATAATCTATCAGAAATTTCGGTCAATTTATTGATCCGCTTTATTGATCTGGGGCAAGGGCTTCATTTTTCAAGTTATTAATGGCGGTTGTCAAATCAATTGTTTCCTGCTGTTTTGAGCCTAATCGCCGGATGGTGACGGTATTTTCTTCTGCTTCGCGTCCGCCTATCACAAAGATAGCCGGAGTCTTGGCATGGGAATGTTCGCGGATTTTATAATTGATCTTTTCACTGCGCAGATCTAATTCAGCGCGAAGCCCAGCGGCCTTTAACTGTTCATATACGGCGCGAACATGATCATCCTGATCAGAGGTGATGCCTGTAACCACCACCTGAACCGGTGCCAGCCACATGGGAAAACGCCCCGCATGCTCTTCGATCAAAATGCCGATGAACCGTTCAAAAGAGCCTAAAATGGCCCGGTGGAGCATGACGGGATGGTGTTTATCATTGTCAGAGCCGACATATTGGGCGTTCAATCTTTCGGGCGTGCCGAAATCAACCTGCAGGGTGCCGCATTGCCAGTCCCGGCCAATGGCATCGGTCAGGACAAATTCCAGCTTCGGGCCATAAAAAGCCCCTTCGCCGGGGTTCATGCTATAGGCAAGGCCCGTGCTGTCGATGGCCTCGCGCAGGGAATTTTCCGCCTCGTCCCAGGTGGCATCATCGCCGGCACGTATTTCAGGCCGGTCGGAGAATTTCACCTTCACATCCTCAAAGCCGAAATCCTTATATATTTCCAGCAGCATCTTGCAGAAAATTTCCGTTTCAGACGTGATCTGGTCTTTGGTGCAGAAAATATGGGCGTCATCCTGAACAAAGCTGCGCACCCGCATCAGGCCATGAAGCGCGCCCGATGGCTCATACCGATGGCAGGAGCCAAATTCCGCAAGCCGCAGGGGCAGATCGCGGTAGCTGACGATTCCCTGATTGAAAATCTGTACGTGACAGGGACAGTTCATGGGTTTAAAGGCCAATGCCCGCCCATCGGCCTCGGTCGTATACATATGTTCCTGAAATTTTTCCCAATGACCTGATTTTTCCCATAATGACCGGTCGACCAGCTGCGGTGTCTTGATCTCCTGATAGCCATATTGCTGCTGCTTGCGGCGGATATAGGCTTCCACCTGCTGATAGATGGTCCAGCCATTCGGATGCCAGAAAGGCATGCCGGCGGCCTCTTCCTGAAAATGAAACAGCTTCATTTCCTTGCCCAATTTCCGGTGGTCACGTTTTTCGGCTTCTTCTATACGTAAAAGATATGCGTTTAATTCTTTTTTATTACGCCATGCCGTGCCGTATATCCGTTGCAGCATTTCATTATTGCTGTCCCCGCGCCAATAGGCCCCGGCCACTTTCATCAGCTTGAAAGCCGCTTTGTCAAGTTTGCCGGTGCTGGGCAGATGCGGCCCCCGGCACAGATCAATGAAGTCGCCTTGTTTATACAGGGTGATTGTTTGACCCTCGGGGATGGCGGCAATCAATTCGGCTTTATAGTCTTCGCCCATATCCCGGAAGAATTTGACGGCCTCATCGCGGTTCATTTCGGTGCGGATAATTTCTTCATCGCGCTCGATGATTTCCACCATGCGTTTCTCAATGATCACAAGGTCGTCTGTGGTGAAAGGCGTCTTGCGGGCAAAATCGTAATAAAAGCCATTTTCGATAGAGGGGCCGATGGTGACCTGGGTGTCGGGATATAATTCCTTCACCGCTTCGGCCAGAATATGCGCCGCATCATGACGCAGAATTTCTAGGGCCGCTTCGTCCCGGATGGTGATGATGGCGACATGGGAATCCTGGGTGATTTCGCGGCTCAGGTCCCATTGCTCGCCGCCGACCACAATCGCAATCGCCGCCTTGGCAAGGCCCGGACCAATATCAGCGGCGAGCCTGCCGCCGGTCACCGGCCTGTCAAAGCTACGGACACTACCGTCCGGCAGGGTTAAGGCTACAGTTCCATTTTTACTCATCTGATCGCTCATTTTTCTGATTTAATTTCCTGCGTGACATTATAAGGAAATCCCCGAGTGTCAAGTAGCAGTTGCGTTTTAAAGCCATAAACTTATAAATATACTTGGAGCATATGTCGAGAAGGAAAGCTTATGGATTACATCACGCATAAAGACCGCAAACTGGCTTATAAGAAACTGGATGGTAAGGGGCCGACAGTGGTTTTCTTTCCGGGGTTTATGTCTGATATGGAAGGCTCAAAAGCCGTGGCTTTGGACGCATTCTGTAAGGCGCGCGGGCAGGCTTATGTGCGGTTTGATTATTCTGGCCACGGGCAATCCGGCGGTGATTTTAAGGAGGGCACCATTGGTTCGTGGGCCGAAGATGCGACGGCGATCATAGATCAGGTGACAGCCGGGGATTTGATCTTGGTCGGCTCCAGCATGGGCGGCTGGATCGGGCTATTATCTGCGCTCAAACGAAAAGAACGGGTGAAGGCCTTCGTTGGTCTGGCGGCGGCCCCCGACTTTACCAGGGAATTATGCTGGGATAAATATTCTGACGAGGTCAAGGCAACATTGGAAAGGGACGGCATTTATTATGAGGCCTGTGATTACGGCGATGATCCCTATCCCATGACCATGACATTGCTTAAAGAAGGCAATGACCATATGTTGCTGGATAAAGTAATTGACCTTGAATGCCCGGTGCGCCTGATACAGGGTATGAAAGACCCGGATGTGCCGCCCGTGACGGCACAGCGGATTTCAGACAAGCTCACATCCGAAGACGTGGTGATCACCTATATCAAAAATGGCGACCACCGTTTGTCAACGGACGCTGATTTAAAACGGCTGTGCCAGATGGTGAAAGAAGTTTCAGGAGAATTGACATGAACAGATGCAAGCTCATTGATGTCAGCCATGTGGTTGAGCATGGCATGATCACCTATAAAGGCCTGCCCGCGCCGATTATCTGTGATTATCTCAGCCGCGAAGCTTCGGAGCAGATGTATGAGGAGGGCACGTCGTTTCATATTGGCCGTATTGACATGGTCGCCAATACGGGGACTTATCTGGATGCGCCCTTCCATCGTTTTAAGGACGGCAAAGACCTGTCGGAACTAGACCTTTCCAGTCTGGCCAATCTGGACGGGCTGGTGGTCAATGTTGGCCCGGATGTGCGGGAAATAACGCCGCAGCATTTTTCCGGTATGGATGTAAAAGGAAAGGCGGTTCTGATCCGCACCGACTGGTCTGGTCACTGGGGCAATGATCAGTATTTTGAGGATTACCCCTATTTAAATCAGGCCGCCGCAGAATATCTGCGGGATCAGGGGGCAGTTCTTGTGGGGATTGATTCTCATAATATTGATGATACAAGGGGTAATTCCCGTCCGGTGCATTCAACCCTGCTGGGGGCGGATATTGCCATTGTTGAGCATATGACACGGCTGCGGGATTTGCCGGAAACAGGATTTAAATTTTTTGCGGTTCCGGTAAAAGTCGCCGGCATGGGCACTTTTCCGGTACGGGCTTTCGGCCTTATAAATCTCTTATAAGTCTCTGGTCAATGCTGAGAAACCTTTTTTATAGGTGGGGTATTTCAGGGTGATCCCCAGTTCCTGTTTGAGGCGATCATTCCGGACGCGTTTGTTTTCTGAATAGAATATTTTCATCATAGGCGACATTTCGGCCTCCGCTAAACCAAGAGGCGGCAGAGGGGGACGGCCCAGCAGATCACAGATATAGTCAATAACTTCAGAACTCTCTGCGGGCATATCATCCACCACATTATAGGTTCTGCCCGGATTGGGCGCATTCATGGAGGCAGATAAAACTTGCGCAATATCGGCCACATGAATACGCGAGAAATAGTGCTTAGGCTTTATGATTTTCTTGACCCGTCCGGCGAGCAAATTGGGCAGTGGGCCTTTGTCAGGCCCATAAATGCTGCCGAGCCGGAAGATATGTATAGGGATTTGATGATCATGAAGCATTTGGAGCCAAGATTGCTCAGCCGCCAGTCTTTGCCGCCCTTTGGCTGATGCGGGGGCTGGCAAGCTGTTATCGTCCACCCAGTCGCCGCCGCGATCACCATATATGCCCGTGGTGGATAACAGCCCGAGCCATTTAAGGTTTTTGAGTTTTGAAATTTCCGCCGCATGATGGCGCAGGACAGGGTCACCGATATTTTCCTGCGGGGCGATGGAGATGAGCATATGGCTCACATCGGATAATTTTTCTACGGCGTGGGTCATTGGGCGGTTACCATCAAAAATATGGGATGTGATATGAGCTTCAGGATATTCTGTCGCCGCGCGTTTCGTACCGGCGAATTGCCAGCCCGTATCTTGGTCTTTCAAATGGTTAATGAAATGGGTTGCACTATAGCCTAATCCAAAACAGAATAATTTATTGGGCATTATGTCTCTCATTCCGTGGGTGCCGATATAATAATTTGATCTTGTTAAGTTTTAAGGCCATATTCCTGAAAATGAAATATATATTATCTTTGATTACCATAATTACCTTTCTCATATCCACAGCCTTTGCCATGGAAAATGAGTCTCAAAAATATCAGAGATGTATGTCGCTGGCGCAAAACCCTGAGCCGCAAAAGCAGGCCGAGGCTGTGCAATATGCCGAAGATTGGATATTTGGCGGCAGGGCAGGTTTTGCGGGCGGGGTTCCGGCGGGCCATTGTAAGGCACTTGCTCTGCTGGGGTTAGGTAAGCCTGAGGCTGCGGCCCAACTGCTGGAAAAACTGGTAGAAGACCTGACCATTGGCGCAAAATCTGATGGCGCAAAATCTGACTTTCGCAGGCAGCAAAAAAATGATCAGCTCACTTTGGAGTTATATATACAGGCGGCATTGGCTTGGAAGGCAGCAAAGGATTATGATAAGTCTTATCTGGCCTATAGTTCTGCACTTTCTTCTATTAAGCAGGGTTCGCGATTGATGACTAACCGCGCCTTGCTTCATGCGTTATATCTGGAGCGCGGCACTCTGCAGATATTGCGCCGTCAATATAAAGCCGCGATTGAGGATATAACACTTGCCATTGAACAGGATGAACGGGATTTTGCGGGGTTCCTGCAGCGGGCGAAAGCCTATCGCAAAAGAAAACAGTTTTTGAAAGCGCGGCTGGATTTGAGGCAGGCCATGATATTGGCACCGGAACATCGGGATATTCTGCTGGAGCAAGGTATATTATACCGCGCATCCGGAAATAAATCTGCAGCGCAATTGACTTGGCAGAAAGTCTTAACGCTCTATCCAGAGTCTGAACATGCTGATTTAGCGCAAGAAAACCTTGATTTGCTGAAGGTGGATTGACGGGCTGCCACATTTAGGACATATTTGTTGGGCAACCTATGGCTGCTAATAATTCGATTGGGGATATCAATGATTAACAGGAGACTATCCATGAATAAGTTGATGAGGACTATTCTTTCACCAAAATTACTCGTTGCCATCATTGCAGCGACATCATTTATGATTACGCCAGCGATCAGTCACGAGAAAGAACATGGCGATAAGAAAAAATCTGAAATGATGATGAAAAAAGATATGAGCCAAGCGGATAAAGAGGCTTGGAAAGCTAAAAAGAAAGCCATGAAAGAAAAATGTAAAGCCGATCCGGAAGCCTGTACTGCGCATAAAAAAGACATGAAAATGCACAAGGGGGACATGAAAGGGCATGAACATAAAAAAAATATGAAAGGTCAGAAAGATCATATGAAAGAAAAAGGCAAAAAAGAAATGGATGATTAATCCAAATTATCAGTTCTTATATATAGGAGGTGCTTGCACCTCCTTTTTTTATCTGTCCCATTCTCTAAGCACATCTTGGTCCGTTTCGCTATCGCGGCGTTTCTTTTTTAAGGCGTCAAATTTATTAATTTCACATAATTGGCTAAGGGCCCAAACGGCCATGGCGCGAATGATTGGGGCCGGGTCCCCAAGATTCTTGGTAATTTTGGGAATAAGCGACGTATTCTGGCTGTTTCCGGCGGCGATTAAGACATTGCGAATAAAATAATCTCTTTTGATGCGCTTGATGGGGGAGCCAGAAAAAACCTGCCGGAATGAGGCGTCGTCTAATTCAAGCAGATCGCCAAGTTCTGGATAGATAAGTTCCGGGCGGGGCAGATAGGCGGGCTCATCCAGTTTTTTGGCAAATTTATTCCAGGGACAGACCGCCAGACAATCGTCGCAGCCATAAATGCGATTGCCCATGGGTTTTCTGAATTTTTCAGCAATATGACCCTTATATTCAATGGTAAGATACGATATGCAGCGCCGCGCATCCAATTGATTTTCCGTCAGGAAGGCGTTCGTTGGACATATGTCAAGGCATTTGGTGCAGCTGCCGCAATGATCATTCTCGGGCGGATCTGGCATGAGCGAAAGACTGGTAAAAATGCTGCCTAAAAAGAGCCAGGAGCCATAATCACGGCTCACCAGATTAGTATGTTTGCCCTGCCAGCCAAGGCCGGATTTTGCCGCCAAAGGCTTTTCCATAACAGGGGCCGTATCAACAAAAACTTTGACATCCGCATCAAACCGATTGTGCAAATCACGGGCCACCTGTTTTAGTTTTTTTTTGACCACATCATGATAATCTTTGCCGCGCGCATAGACTGAAATATTGCCCATATTTTTTAACTTCAAGGCATCAAGTGGATTTTGATCCGGGCCATAATTCATCGCTAACAGAATGATGCTTTTTACGTCGGGCCACAGGATACGGGGATTTGACCTTCTGTCCGTTTTTGCCCTCATCCAGTCCATATCGCCGTGATGGCCTTTATCAAGCCATCTCTGAAAATAGGCTGAATTTGCCTCCAATCCGGAAGGATCAGTGATCCGTATCACATCAAAACCCGCTTCTTTTGCTGTTTTGATGATGTGGCTCTTTGCGGCTGTTGTATCCGGCATCGAGATTAAAAATCAAGGTTTTTATAATGGGGCACAGGCGGTAGTCCGGCTATCAAATCCTTGAGAAGGGGCCGAAAAGAAGGCCTTGACTTAATACGGGCATACCAGTCTTTCGCGCCTAAAAAATCTTCCCATGGGACATCACCCAGATAATCTATGCAAGATAGATGGCTTGCTGCCGTAATATCTGCGTAGGAGATATCATCGCCGCCGAGCCAATTGCGCCGTTCGGCCAAATATTCGATATATTTTAAATGTTGCTTTAGGTTGATACTCGCGCATCGGATATTGCTGGCCTCGGGTACGCCGAGTTTCAGAAAGCGTTTCATGATCTTTTCAGTAATGAGCAGCGAAGTGACCTCTTCATTGAATTTCACATCAAACCAATCAATAAGGCGGCGTATTTCCGCCCGCGCGGGGGCGGTTTCCCCAAGCAACGGATTATCACTATTGGTTTCTTCCAGATATTCACGAATGGCATAACTTCCGCTTAGGGTCAGGCCATCCTCCATGATCATGACCGGCACAGTCCCCGCCGGATTAAGCGCTAAAAATTCGTGCTGCCGCATCCAGGGAAGTTCAAGCACCAGTTCAAATTCAACCTTCTTTTCCATCAGTGCCATACGGATGGCTCTGGAAAAAGGGGAAAACCAATAATGATATAATTTATTCATGGGTTGATTCTACAGAAAGCCACTGGAAATGTCTTAGAAAAAATAACATTTAATGATTATTTATATCCTTAAAAAATAAATAATTTAATACTTGAGCAATTGTTTAAATATTAGTATAAAGCGTTATGGAACATTTACATGAAGATGATGCCACCGAACTGGCGGAGATATTTCATCTGCTGGGTGATGCTAGCAGATTACGGATCGTTTATGCCTGTCTGGGGGCGCCGATAAGCTCTGGCGTCCTTGCTGAGGGCTTAGGGCTTAGTCCTTCGCTCGTAAGTCATCATTTGCGCCTGTTGAAGGCGGCTCGTATCTTAACCAGTGATCGGCAGGGCCGGAAAATTTTTTATTCAGCGGTGGATGACCATATACGGGACATGGTGCGGGATATGGTTGTTCACATCAAGGAAGATCATGGGGAGGATACAGAATAATGTCGGGATGTTGCGACCATGATGATATTGATCAAGAGGCGCTTGAGGTAAAATCCTTCCGCCGGGTGTTGTGGATCGTTATGATCATCAACGGCGTTATGTTTTTTGCGGAATTCAGTGGGGCTTTTTTCGCCGGTTCCGTGGCGTTACAGGCCGATGCGCTGGATTTTTTGGGTGATACGGTGACTTATGCTATAACGCTGCTCGCTTTGGGGTATCCTCTGGCGATCCGGGCCAGGGCCGCTATGTTCAAGGGGATCAGCCTTGGCCTGCTCGGGCTGTGGGT
>UOFW01000119.1_pt1 | contig 19628 bp, 14 predicted proteins | sample 1989241 | NCBI WGS metagenome assembly UOFW01 (sample SAMEA4712195, study PRJEB27164) | hydrothermal vent metagenome | biome: marine basaltic hydrothermal vent biome; feature: marine hydrothermal vent; material: mineral | place: Pacific Ocean | collected 2011-06-14/2011-07-23 | depth 1719 m | reverse complement strand
CTGATACAGCTTCTTGGTTTGTTAATGAAGCAAACCAAGGCAGCGTAAGTCGCCCATGAAACATCATACGGATCAGATCCTCGCGCGGCTGCAAAAGCACCACCCGAAAAAGATCGACCTTAGCCTGAACCGTATGCATGATCTGCTGGCCAGACTTGATCATCCTGAACGAAAACTGCCGCCGGTCATTCATATTGCCGGCACCAATGGCAAGGGGTCAACCATCGCCTATCTGCGGGCGATTCTGGAGGCCGCCGGCCTCTGCGTTCATGTCTATACCTCGCCCCATCTGGTGCGTTTTGCCGAACGCATTCGGCTTGGCGGGAAATTGATTGGCGAAGATCATCTGTTAAAGATTTTACTGGATTGCGAAAAAGTCAATGGGGGCCGCCCGATCACCTATTTTGAAATTACCACGGCCATCGCCCTTAAATCTTTTGCCGAGAGCGCTGCTGATATATTGTTGTTAGAAGTCGGGCTTGGCGGGCGATTAGATGCCACCAATGTGGTTGATCACCCGCTGTCCACAATCATCACGCCCATATCCATGGATCATCAACAATTTTTAGGGGATACAATCAGCGCTATCGCCCATGAGAAAGCCGGAATAGCCAAATTAAATGTCCCCTTAATCATGGCAGATCAGTTGCCGGCGGCCAAGGCGGCCATTTTAACCCATGGTAAGAGCATCGGCGCAAAACCCGTTTGTTATGGCGACTGGACGATAACGGAAACCAGAAACGGCTTTGATTATCTGGACGTAAAGGGCATTATTTCGCTTCCGCAACCAAATCTGCATGGTCCTCATCAAATTGCCAATGCGGGACTGGCCATTGCCTGTTTGCGCCATCAGGATAAATTTACCATCAGCATTGATCATATCAAAAAGGGGATCACCTCGGCCAGCTGGCCCGCGCGGCTTCAGGATATTTCCCAAAGTCCTTATGGCCACCTCTTGCCCAAAGGCAGCCAGCTTTGGCTTGACGGCGGCCATAACCCGGCGGCGGGGGAAATTCTCGCGGATTATTTCTCAAAAGACAGGGATAGGCCGCTTTATTTAATTTGCGGTATGCTGACGGCCAAGGACGCGGCAGGTTTTCTAAAACCGCTCAGCTCTTTTGTGACAAAATTTTATGGCATCACAGTCATTGGCGAAGACTGCTATTCTGCAGGCCACATTGCCGAAATAGCGCAGCAGGCCGGCATGGACTCACATGAGGCAATCTCTGTGGAAAATGCACTGCAAAAGATTAAAATTCATTCACAAGGCCGGGCCGTTCGTACTCTGATCTGTGGGTCATTATATCTTGCGGGCCATATTCTGGAACAGAATGGCCTGCTGCCAACTTAAATGTTTCCGGCTAAATATTTTTGCATTATTTTTTATGAGCGTAATCACGCAACCCTCAGGCAGTTCCGGCCATGATCTTTGGCGTTATATAAGGCCTCGTCTGCGATCTTCAGCATGGCTCCAAAGTCTTCTTCAGCGTGGTTACACATACCGATGCTGACCGTTACCTTGATTTCTTTTTCGCTGATACTGACGCTGTCTTGCGCAACGCTCATGCGGATTTTTTCCAGAATGCCCATAGCCTCATCGGCATTTTTATCATGTAATATCACGCAAAACTCTTCCCCGCCAATACGCGCCACCAAATCTTTATCCACAAGGTGACGTTGCAGGTTTTCTGATACCTTGGCCAGAACATCATCCCCCATATGATGGCCATAAGTATCATTAATATTCTTGAAATGATCTATATCCACCATCGCGACCGTCAGGCCTTCTGCCCTGTTGTCTTTATTATTAAAAAGCTCGTCGCCATATTCCAATAAAAAGCGCCTGTTATTCAATCCGGTTAGCTCGTCCACATAAACACTCTTCTTTAATTCCTCGATCAAACAATAGATGTCTAAATTCTGCGACACGCGGCACAGGAGTTCTTCATAACTAAATGGTTTATGAATGAAGTCATTGGCCCCAAGTTTCAGAAACTGTACCGCATATTCACCTTCGGTATGGCTGCTCATGCCAATGATGGGAAGTTGATCCTTGGAATATTTACAGCGTAATTTGCGGGTCAGTTCAAAGCCATCCATATTCGGCATATTATAATCGGTGAGCACAAGATGAATAGGGTGGTGTTTTTCCATCAATTTCAAGGCTTCTTTTCCATCACAGGCTTCAATCACATTAACCAGTTGCCGGGCCAATTGCGTGCAGAGTATTTTTCGGGCTATAATAGAATCTTCAACCACCAATATATTAATTTCACGGTTAAGCATGAGCCGTTTCACAAGAGAAATACAATAATCAAGGCTGGCCGGTGAGTCTTTAGGGATACAGTCAATAACCCCCATGGCATAATAATGGTCAAGGAATTCCCGATCAAAATTACTGCTGAAAATAATAGATGGAATGTCATATTTATTCATAAGCTCAACGATCTCGCCCTCACGTGCATCAGGAAGGCATAAGTCGAGAAGAGCCACAAAATATTCACTACCCTGTTGTTTTAACAGTTTTTTAGCATCCGCATAATTTTCAATAAAAACGCATTCAAGATTCCCAAACACTTTCAAGCGATGGTGAATGGCTACCGCAAAGAATTTGCTATCTTCAACAATTAAAACACGCAACTTTGGGGAGGGCATACTCAAAGCCTCATTTGCAAATATTTATCAATATGGTTTCAAGAGAAGAAAGAATAGAAAAATCACCTTAAGAAGGCATTAATATAAGAGATTAACATATAAAAAAAAGCGCGGCCAAAAAGCCGCGCCAATAAACCTATGGTTGAAAATTCCTTTAACTGTTTTCTTTAATCCAGTTTTGCAGATCCGTTTTGGACGTATTGCCCACTTTCATGGCCGCAACTTCGCCGCCTTTGATCAATAACATCGTCGGAATACTGCGAACGCCGTAGCTCGTCGGAACATTGGGGTTTGCATCTATATCCATTTTGGCAATGGTCAAATCATCGCCCATTTCACCTGAAATCTGTTCCAAGACCGGCCCAAGCTGTTTGCAAGGCCCACACCATTCTGCCCAAAAATCCACCAATACCGGTTTGTCAGAGCTTAAAACTTTTTCCTGAAAGTCAGCATCTGTTACTGCAATTATACTCATTCTTTTAAAATCCTTTTGTCAATTAGTTCATCTTTTCCGCCATAGCGTAAATGTAGGAAGCCACCCCCCTTGCGTCAAGGCAAACCATGAAACATTTTTTTATGATCAGAAAGTTATCCGGTCAAGGGCCGATGTGGGCAATTCCATCAAATGCGCAATATCTGTCCATAACAACATGCATTTAATCTCTTTGCCCGGATAAATATCGGATAATATGGCCCGATAAGCGGCCATTTGCCGCAGATAAATCCGCGGGACATTCATAACATCTGCCGGCGGCGGGCGGTTGGTTTTATAATCCACAATCAGAATTTCATGATCCTGCACCACAAGCCGGTCCACAATTCCAGAAACCGCTGTTACCCCGACAAGCCCGACAACAGGCACCTCGGCGCGGCTGGCCTTTGAGAAGAGCGCCGCAAATTCCGGCGCATTCAAAATCCCTAAGATTTGCGTCACGATCTGACTTATATCAGCCGCCGCCAAATCATAGGCGGATTGACTGAGGAAATCCTGCGCGGCCTGCGCCCGGGCAACTGGCGGCGCGTCCGGCAATATTTCAAGCAATCGATGGATAAGCCTGCCCCGGTGGAACCGCTTGTGATCACGGCCATGACGCCGGGCCACCAATAGCGGGCTTATCACCGCAGGCTCCTCTTCCGCCGGACGGGAAGGGCTTAAGGGCAATGCCGGCGAAGGCTCATCATCCGGCAACGCCCGCGCCCAAACCGGCAGGCCCGCCCTATGCGGGACTTGTTCCACAGCCGAAACATTTTCTTCTGCAGAAACCTCTTGCGGACAGGTCAGGCGCATCAGAAAATCATCCCGATCACTTTCTCCGCGCGTGATATTATATTTCTCCGTCGTCGCCATTGTCTCTAGGGCGCGGCTCATCACCTCATACCAGCTTTGGGTGCTGCGGGCATTTTTACCTTCCCAGCCGGTAATATAAAGCCGGTCTTCGGCCCGCGTCATGGCCACATATAACAGCCTGAGATATTCCTGATCCCGCTTTAAGTTAATATCTTCACGGGCCACCTTGCAGGGCCCCAATTCGAAATCACTTTTCTGCGGCCAGAAGAGCAATTCTTCATTTTTCGGCCCGGCCCATATAAGCGGCGAGCCGCGTTTTGGCACTTGGCAGCTATCGGGCAGGATGACGATTGGGGCTTGCAGACCCTTTGCGCCATGGACGGTCATGATGCGCACCTGAGATATTCCCTGATCCATATCCCGCTTGATTTCCACATTCCCCCGATCAATCCAGCTTAAAAAACCCTGCAGCGATGAGATATTATTAGCTTCATAGCCTGCAGCAAGCTGCAAGAATTCATCTATGGGGTCATTGGCTTCTTCGCCTAATCTGCTTAACAGGTTTTCACGGCCTTTCAGGCGCGTTAACAGATGACTATAAAATTCAAAAGGCGGCACCTTGCCGACTTGGTTCGTCAGCGCCGTAAGAAGATCGCAGGCCCGCCGGAAAATATCCCTTTCTGCCTTGCGCGCGAGTAACGCCGACCAGAGACTGCCCCTGCGGTCATAAGCCAAATCAAAAATATCCTGCTCGCTAAAGCCAATGAGGGGGCTCTTCAGAACCACCGCCAGCGTTAAATCGTCACTGGGCAGCAAGACAAAATTGCCCACAGCCATCAAGTCCATAACAGCAATCTGCTCACTAAGCAGCATTTTATCCTGCCCGGAAACGGGAATATTTCGCGCCTTTAAGGCTCTGATCATATAGTCATCAAATTTGGTGCGGCGGCGGACCAATATCATGATATCCCCGGGCGTAATGAGCCGCGCCTGTGAGGTTAATTCTTCCCCGCTGTTCAGCCATGCAGCAATTTTATCCGCTATTCTAATCGCCAGCTTCATTTCAGCTGATTTTGAAGGCTGCTGAATCACGGGCGGCTGCCAGTCTTCGGCCTCTGGCACTATGGCCGCAGGCTCGGTCGACCAAAGCTCTACCAGGCCGCCGTGCCCCACGCGCGAAGGTTCATGAATAATTTCTTCCTGGCTGAAAGACAGGGCATGACGGCTTTCGGGGCTTTCAAAAACGCGGTCCACCAGATTAAGTACCGCCGCCGTTGACCGGAAGGACAGGGCCAAATTCACATTGTGAAAAACATGGCCCACATCCGATGATTTTTTCTGAAAAATCCGCCGGTTATCAATAAATTCCTTGGGGTCCGCCCGCTGAAAGGAATAGATCGACTGTTTGACATCACCCACCGCGAAAATGGTTCGGGTTTGCGTTGACCGGCTTTCGCCTACAAAAAACTCATTGGCCAAGGCCTTGATCACCTGCCATTGCTCGGGGTTGGTATCCTGCGCCTCGTCAATGAGAATATGATCAACGCCGCCGTCCAGTTTATAGAGAATCCAGTCCGCAATGCCCGAAGTCCCGATCAAGCCGCTCACCTTCAGGATCAGGTCATCATAATCCATTACCGCATGCCGTTTTTTGCTCTCCTTAAAGGCTTCGAGCATGGCAGACCCAATCGTCAGCAGGGCCGTGCTATTTTCAAGCAGGGTCATCAGCTTTAATTTTTCTGCGAGCTTCTGCAGCCGCTCTGCCTCACGGGTCATGGCCTCAAAGGCCGAAGGAGAGGATTCTGCCATTTTTTTCGGCATTAATGTTTTACGGATGTCGCCGCCTTTGGTTAAGAATGCCGCCATATAACCCCCGATTTTTTTGGGGCGCATCTCTGGATTAGCCAACCAATCTTGCATCACCGCTGCGGTTTTCTGGTTTGCGGCACTTCCGGTCAATAATGTTTCCACGGCAAGCCTCACGTCAATAACATCCTCCCGGCAGGCCTCCGCGATAATATTCTCTCTGGTGGCAGAGGCGTTAAACCCGAGCATTCTGCGCATGGCGAATATGGCCTGATCCAGCAACCGGAACCGGCCCATCATCCGTTCAAGCCCGCTGCGTTGATTGATCAAGGCCCCAATCAGATCGGCGAAGGTATTTTCGGTAACTTTACGGGAAATATGCGTCAGGCTCTGCGCAAGATGCGGATTTATGTCCCCCTGTGCCTCAACCAACACCGCATCGCGTGCGCGGCCAAGATGTTCCAGAGCCGTCCGTTCATCCATGACCTGAAAATGCGGCGCGATACCCGCTTCCAGGGGAAACCGGCCGAGCAGTGACTGGCAAAAGGAATGGATGGTTTGAACTTTCAGACCGCCAGGCACTTCCAGAACCCGGGCGAATAATTTACGGGCATGATCCTGTTGCTCTACGCTGGGAAATTCACCGGTCAATCCCATAATCTGCTCGCAGAGCAATTGCGGGTCACAGGTCACCCATTCACCAAGTTTTTTATTGATGCGGTTGGCCATTTGTGCCGCCGCCGCCTTGGTAAAAGTCAGGCAAAGAATTTTTTCGGGCAGGCCGTCTGCCAGCAATATGCGCAAGACCCGGTTGGTCAAAACAAATGTCTTGCCCGTCCCCGCAGAGGCCGCGACCCATACGGAGGCCTGCGGCTCTGAGGCCCTATTTTGTTCTTCTGTTTGTGTCTGAGAGGGTGCGCTCATGATCTTTTGCCCCCCTTATCATCATTTGCGTCCTCGGTTTTGACACGGCTTAAATCATTGCCCTGCCATTCACGGGTTCGGGCCAGATGGTCATATTCGCCGTAGCCCAGATTATCCGGCCTTGGATTATTCAAATAGGGCGTCTGTTCCAGATCAAATTTTGTCACAAGCCGGATCAGGCCATCAAAAGAGGCCTTGATGACCTCTGCCACATCCATTTTATTACGGGCAGCCAGATTAAAAGCGGTGATCTTTGCCACATCTTCCCCGCCTTTTAACTGCCAATAGGATAAATCACTTACCGTTCCGGCTTTAAGCCCTGCGAAATTTCCGGCCTCTGCCATCAAGCCTTCCAGCGGCAATTGGGGCGCATAGCCGGCATAAATTTTCCGCACCGTCGGGCTTTGTCCGGTTTTATAGTCAATGATGCTATAGCCGCCATTTTCGAGCAGATCAATGCGGTCTGCCTTTGCCGTCAGGATGAATTCGCCGCCGGGCAAGTCAAAAGCCATACGGCCTTCGATTTCCGTCGCCGCCGTTTTACTGTAGGGACGCCGCGTTTTTTCCTGTTCAACAAACCATTCTGCCACATGAACAAAGCGCGGCCACCAAAAGGCCCATACCGTTGGGCGATCCATATAATTTTCAAACTTTTTCCGGCCTATGCCAATTAATTCTGCCGCCGGATCACCCGGAAGCTGATCTGAATATTTGCCCATAAAATCATCCAGCACATCATGAATGATCGTGCCTTTATCCGCCGCCCCCGGGTCGGCATCCAAAGGGTCAAGCACGGTAAACTTCAGAATATAGCGGGCATAAATACTATAGGGATCCTGCATCCATTTTTGAATCCCCGTCACCGATAATTTTCGCGGGCGGCTGGTCACGGGCGGTGTGGGGCGCGGCGGCAATATGTCTTTCTTCTCAAGGGGCAGGTCAAGCATTCTATACCATGCGAGCCATGAGGGTGGATCTTGCAGGGAAATATCCGGCGCAACGGCGTCAAGGCGACTTAACCAGCGGGATTTTACCGTCGGCGTACCATCCATTTTTTCTGATCGGGTGAGGACTACTTGCGGCGCCGAAGCCGCCTGCAAAAAGTCATGAGCCGATAAGCCAATTTTCTGTTCGAGGGATGGCAGGCCGAAATCTTTGCGCATGGGACGGCTCATCCAGGGGTCGGCGGCAGGTTCCGGCGGCCAAGCCCCCTCGTTCAAGCCCGCCAGTATCACCATATCCGCATGTTGAAGCCGGGCCTCCAACGGCCCCCAGATATTAAGCCGGGGATGCTGGCCATATTTGGGCCGAACCGTAATGCCGCCCATGAAAACATCAAGCAATGCCGGATAATTTTCTGACTTTAGCCGGGGCAGGTAAAGCGCGGCCTGATGCAGGTCTTCAATAAATTTGGCGGCCTCTTCGCCCGCATCCCCCTGCCATAATCTCTCTGCTCCCGATTTATCATGAGATGCACACAGCCTTTCCGCCATGTCAATATGGCCGATCAGGAGGGCCTCAAAGGATGTATCCTTCTGCGCCATGATCTGCTCAAAGGGTATGATCAAGGCGGACGTGGTCTGCCACCAGTCCTTTAAATTTTGCAAATCTGTAATAGCCGAAATATTACTGGCCGGATTTTTAAGACTGTTTTTAGAGCTTTTCCTTTTGGTCAAGGCCATCTCAATCGCCGTGCTGATACCTGTGCATCCGGCACCGGGACGCGGGCCGCGCAGAATATATTCTTCCAACAGGCGCGTCATCTTTCGGAAATGCCCAACCTCTTGCCCGCCTGTGCATAACGGATGTTTCAATACGGATAAAAGCGGCACAGGGGCCGTCCCCTCACCGATCATTTGCGCCGTCAGCCGCAGGAAAATACCCGCCGATGTGTTAAAAAGCGGCGTCCCCGCACTGTCATCAATCAAAATATCCCATCGTTTCATTTCACCGGCCACCCGCCGGGCCAATTGCCGGTCGGGGGTCACCAGAGCGGCCGTTTTGCCATCTGTTTCCAATGCTTCGCGCAGCATCAGAGCGATTATCCCCGCCTCTTCCCTTGGACCCGGGGCTTCTATCCGGCTGAAACCCTTTGTCGCGGCCGTCAGATCAAGATCAAGGAAACGCCATTGATCTGTGGTTTGTGCCGGGCGCATAACCTCTCGCAACAGGTAATTGCGCGCCCGGCGATGTTCAGGAACATCTTCATCAATCCAGCTTTTAACCACATCCCGCCCCGCCCCAATGACAGACAGAAGATGTTTCATGGTGGCTTGTGGATGGGTATCATCAATGGCACTCCAACTGACTTCATCCATGGCAAGATCAAGGCCCGGCAACACCACCATGCCCTGCGGCAGGCGCGAAATCACCTCGAGCAAATCTGCCGTAGCCGGAATAGATCCCGTGGATCCCGCAGCGATTATCGGATGATCTTGGGGATTTTCCATCCATTGATCCCGCAGGCCGTCCAGCAGAATATTGCGGCGTATAGCCGCGTCCGAAAATCCGGTTGGAGCCAGAATATCAGGCCAATGTTCGGTCAGAATCCTCAAAAAATCCAAAGTTTTTTGCCAATGATTGGCATATTCAGAGGGCACCAGATTTCCCAAATCCTTAAAGGTTAACCTCTCGGTCTGAACATGATCCAGAAATTGTCCAAGGGCGCGGGCCAGAATAGTACATTGGGCAATCTCCGGCACGCTGCCTTCTGACTTATGGCTCCAGCGGTTAATGATATCCATCAACAGCATCTGGCGCATGAAGGGCGGGATCGGTGGGGCCAATTCCGTTTCCCATGTGGTCTGCATCAGGTTACCCGATAAAAACAGGTCATCCTCATCCACATCACCGATGGGTTCAATGCGCGGCAATATCAAAGATTTTCCGCCAGATGCCCGCAGAAAGGCATCCCGCAAAGACCGGACAGCCCGCCGGTTGGGCAACAGAATAAGCACATCACTTAAGGTTAAAGGATCATCGCCGAAACGTTCGCGGATACCCCGCACCAGCCCATCCACAAATGAAGTATGAGAAGCCAGCGTATAAAGTTCCGGTGCCTTGGTCAGCCGTCTTGGCATTTAATGACTATATCCTCCACATCGTCTCGGGCCTGGGGCGTGCCCACATGGTACCATGGCCCGTCATGAATCATACCAAATAAACGTCCGGATTTTTCCACCTGATCAAATTGTTGGCGCAGGGAAAAGGGGCCATCAGGGGAATTCTTAAAACACGCCGGCTTGATGATCATGATGCCGCCGTAAACATAATCCGCCTGCGGTGCGCCCCCGCGCGCCGTAAGACGGCCTTTGGTGTCCCGATGATAATCACCCGCAGCATCATAACCAAAGGCCTTGTCGCGCGGCACCAGAAGCATGAGAATATCCATATCTTCAGCCTCCCAGAAAGCCTGCATTCCAGGGAGCATCTGGCCCTGAACCCCCACCGCTGCCTCCTGCCAGATCATATCACTGTTCAAAATGAAAAACGGGTCATCGCCCAGATATCTCAGGGCCTTTTTGACCCCGCCGCCGCTGTCCAGAAGCTGATCGCGTTCATCAGACAGGGTCAGGGTCAGGCGATGATCATAATATTTATCCACAAAATCGATCATTTGATCCGCCAGATAATGCATATTGATCACCACATCCCGCACCCCCGCCGCGCATAACCCATCCAGCGTCCATGATATAAGCTCTTTCCCCGCCACGGTGATCAATGGTTTGGGCCGATGGGCCGACAGGGGCCGCATGCGCTGTCCCAAACCGGCGGCCAAAATCATGGCCTTCTGCGGCATGAAGGATTTTGGCAGAAACGCCTGAACGCGCGTTTTCCCTGATATATGGCCCTTCAGCCAGCGCCGTATGGGAGCCAAGGCCGGATGCTGCAAGTCCCTCTCGAGCAATTGCCAGACCGCAGGGATTTTATCAAGATAATCCGCCTTGCCGTCCCGCAGGTAAAGCCGCGTAAAAATGCCAATGATCTTGGCATTGCGCTGCGCCCCCAGAATGGCATAGTCTCGGCTGAAATCAGGCATATTCTGGCCCGTATCACGGATATATTTATTAAGCATTTCCTGTTCCAGTTCCCCGGAAACATCACGCCGCGCATCCTGCAATAAAGAAACCAGATCATAGGCCTTATGACCGATGACCGCATCCTGAAAATCAAGCAAGCCAAGCTGTGCCAGCCCGACGTGACCCGCCCGCAACATCAAATTTTCCGCGTGATAGTCGCGCAGCACCAGACAGTCAAGGTCCTTGGTAACCGGCAGCAGAATATCACGCCACAGGTCGGCGAGCGTCTCTCGATCTTGCGGCGGTAACGGCTTTCCGGTCAGAGCGGGCATATACCAATCCGTGAACAGGCCAAGTTCTTCAAGCAGCAAATCCATATCATAATGGGCCAAAGAATGGTGTATTTCGTCCCCGGCGGGCAATATTTCGGGCGCAGAAGATTCATGCAGCTTAATCAAACCGTTAACGGCAAGCTCATAGAGCGCCTTTTCCTGCGCCGGGTCTTCGCCTAATATTTTTACAAACAGGTCATCGCCCATATCCTCCAGCAGTAAAAAACCATCCTTGATATGACTGGCTAATATTTCCGGGGCGCAGAGACCTTGTTCTTTCAAATAACGGGCCACCGCAATGAAAGGCCGGACATCCTCAAATTCCGGCGGCGCATCCATCAGAACAGCGCGGCTTTTTCCCAAGGTTATCCGTTCATAACGCCGAAAAGAGGCATCATCGGCAAGCGGGCGGCGTAGGGCGGCCCCCCAACCATGATCTGTTAAAAATTCTAGGGCGCGGCGCGTACGATCCGTCATGACAGAAAATCTTCTGTGAAATCAGCTTTTAATCTTTCCCGCCAGGCCATATCGCCGATGAGACTTAATTTTCGGGCGGCATTATTTGCACAAATCTCCAGCCGCAGCGTAAGAAATCCGGCCGGCAGATGGGGGCCAAGTTTTGACGGCCATTCGATCAAACTGACCGCCGTATCAAAGGCGTCTTCAATGCCCAGCTCAAAGGCTTCTTGCGGATGTTCCAATCGGTAAAGATCCATATGCCAGATGGTTGGCGCATTTGGATTATCCCTTAAATTCCCTCTTAAATTATTTGGGGAAAAGTCATAAATCTGCACCAGATTGAATGTAGGGCTTGGCACATCCCCCTTATAACCCAGCGCCTGAATTATAGCGCGGCACAGGGCGGTCTTTCCCGCCCCAAGGCCGCCATCAAGGGCCACAATATCACCAACGATCAATAACGGCGCAAAACGGGCCGCGAAAGCCTTTACCGCCGCCATGTCATCAAGGGTAAGCTCGGCAAATATTTCCGGGGATTTTTTTGGGAAAATTTCTGGCTTCTGCATTTCTTGCGCCTTTATTCCCCGGCCACACTTATTTGCGCCGGCAAACCGATCCTGATCGGGAGGGTTAACGTCATGCAGGTTCCCTCATTCAAATGTGACTGAACCTCAATTTTACCGCCATGCAATTCAACAAAGCTGCGCACAAGTGAAAGACCCAGTCCCGCACCATGTTCATTAGGGACATTACTGCCCGTGAAGAATTTTTCGAAAATCTTGGGAATCTCTTCCGGCCTGATTCCGACACCGCTATCCTGAACAATGATGATATAATTCAGGTGATCCTGACGCACAGCCAGGCTTATGGTGCCATGGGACGGCGTAAATTTTACCGCATTGCTCAACAGATTATAAACAGCATGCTGGATTCGCTTGGAATCCCCCCAGACCGACTGCATCATTTCGCCATTGTCCACAAGTAAATCAATATCTTTGACCTTGATCCGTTCCTGTAGCTGGCCGACCACCTGGGTCAAGATAGACGGCACTTCAAACTGATCAATATCAAGGGTCAAGCCCCCGGCCTCGATAACAGACAAGTCCAGAATATCGTTGAATAATTCCAATAATTGCCGGGATGCCGAGAGAATATTATGCATATAGTCATGTTGAACATCATTCAATGGCCCCTGATATTCTTTTTCCAGCAATTCAGAGAAACCAATAATACTATTGAGCGGCGTCCGTAATTCATAGGACATATGGGCCAGGAAATCAGCTTTGATTTTATCTGCTTCCTCAAGGGCCTGATTACGTTCTCGCAGGGCTTTCTCAATAGCAAAGCTGTCTGAAACATTGATAAAGGTAATCAAAGTTGCCCCATCGGGCAACGGCACCACAGAATAATCAAGGACGCTGCCATCCTGCCTTTTTAACTGACCAGGGAAAACTTCTTTTTTTGTTTCCCCGCCAACAATAAGGCTTTTCAATTCAGTTATCTGGTCACTGCTGCCATATTTTTTTGCGCAACTATCCATCACTTCTATCGTATGAGGGGCCCCGTCCAGAAAATCCCGTGATAATTGCCAGATATCCAGAAACGCATCATTATAGAGCTGAAGGCAACCGTCAATGCCGAAAACCGCCAAGCCTTCATGCAAGTTATTCATGGTTTCCTGCTGAACAGCAAATAGCGTATTATAGGACCGCTCGAGGGCGAAATGGTCGGTGACATCTTCATAAAACACCAGCAATCCGCCCAAAGGGTTAGGCTGGGTCACCACACGAAGTGACGTATTATCCGGCAGATGCCACATTTCTTCCACCGGGTCTAAAATCTGGGTATAGGCGGCCAGTTGTCCGGCTTTCCATTCCGGGAAGTTAGCCTGTTCTGGCAGCCTTCGCGCATCGCGCATCGCCTCCAGGACCTCGCCGTGAAGGGGATTATTAATGAGCAGGCTTTCTGATAAATGCCACAGACGGCTAAAGGCGCTATTATAATATTCAAGGCGTTTGCCTGAGGTAAAAATGGCCACCGCCGTCGATAATTTATTCAAAGTTTCCGAATGAGATTCCGTATGATGAATTAATTCGCCTCTGGCTTTCTCAAGTTCTGTTATATCCTGCGCATACCCCATGCAGCCCATATTATCTTTATCTATACGCACAGGCGTATTATGAATATCAAGGGCGCGGCGCTCCCCCTGAATGACAACAAAATGTTTTTCTTTATAAGTTTCATGGGTCTCTCTGGCCATAGCCGCCATATCCCGCGCCGTTTTGCCTATGGTGCTGGTGATCAATTCCCGGCCTTCTGAAATGACCTCTTCTGCGGATGTGCCGTCTACGGCATCCACATAAGCCTTGTTAACCCATATGAGCTTTAAATTTTCATCCCGCAGCCACATAGGCAATTGCATGAGGTTGCCGGTATTTTCAAAAAAGTCGAGTCGCCTGTTGATGTTGCGCGCATCCCGTTCTTTAAAGGCCACGATACTCTCTTCAACCGTTGCGTCTCGAAACCAGACGATAGATCCCGCTGAAATATGACCATCCGTAAGAGGTTCCCCCATCACAATGATATTTCTGTGTTGGGTGTTAAGGAAAAATGACTTTTGAAAACTTTCCCCGTAAGTCAAAAGCTTTTCAAGATTTTCCGTGAGCAGATCAAACTGATCCTGTGAAAAAGCAGCAGCCGCCCCCCTCAGGCAATCCAGTTCTGTGCTGTCACTATCAATGCCCAGCCAATTTTTGATATCGTCAAGCGAGGATATTTTCCCCTGCTTATCCCAAATCACCGAAAGCCCTTTGCGCGAACTCAAGAGAAGGGATTGCTGATAATTATCCCTCTCGGCACGCATTAACCTGTTGCGCATGCGCATGCGATCCAATGCCATCCATAAGATCAGGCTTGTCGCAAAGAAAAACAATATTCCCATATACAGAATGATGTTATCACCCACAGCCACAGGCATAACCGGCTCGGCAACCGCCATAGGAATGACGCCCACTGCCAGTGCCAATGTTAATATCATCAGGTTAAATAATTTTGACGGTCCCCTGACCATAATCTCTTCCACAACGATTGTTTTATACACAGAATATCATAAACGATCGAAATGAAAAGGGAAGCACCATATTGATATCAGAAAGTTTTAAGGCCTGATGCCATTCTTCACATCAGGCCTTATAAATATTGCGATATCAAGAGACGTTAATACCGGTAATGATCCGGCTTGAACGGGCCATCAACACTGACATCTATATAATCAGCCTGCTCTTTCGTAAGCTTGGTCAATTTAACGCCCAGCTTTTCAAGGTGAAGCATCGCAACTTTCTCGTCCAGATGCTTGGGCAAGACATAAACTTTATTGTCATAATTCTTGTGATTTTCCCATAATTCTATCTGGGCCATAACCTGATTGGTGAAAGAGGCGCTCATGACAAAGCTGGGATGCCCTGTACCGCAGCCGAGATTCACCAAACGGCCTTTGGCCAAAACAATCAGGCGCTTGCCATCCGGAAAAACAACCTCATCAACCTGTGGCTTGACTTCTTCCCAAACGAAATTCTCTAACGCGGCAATTTGAATTTCTGAATCAAAATGACCGATGTTACAGACAATCGCCCGATCCTTCATGTCCCGCATATGGTCGAGCGTTATGATATCCTTGTTACCCGTCGTAGTGACAAATATATCGCCAACTTTAGCCGCCTCTTCCATGGTCACGACTTGGTAACCCTCCATGGCAGCTTGCAAGGCGCAAATGGGATCAATCTCCGTGATCAAAACCCGCGCGCCCTGATTACGCAGACTGGCCGCAGAGCCTTTTCCCACATCGCCGTACCCGGCAATAACCGCAATTTTACCGGCAACCATCACATCGGTCGCCCGCTTGATGCCATCAACCAGACTTTCGCGGCAGCCATAGAGGTTATCAAACTTGGACTTGGTTACACTGTCATTCACATTGATCGCCGGAACCGTCAATCGGCCCTCTTTTTCCATTTGATAGAGCCGCAGAACGCCCGTTGTGGTTTCTTCGGAAATGCCGCGAATATCTTCAAGCAATTCCGGGAAATCCCCATAAATCATCGCTGTCAAATCACCGCCGTCATCCAAAATCAGATTAGGCCGCCAGCCATCCGGCCCAACGATGGTTTCCCGAATGCACCAGAGGAATTCCTCTTCGGTCAAGCCCTTCCAGGCAAAGGTCGGAATATTGGCCACCGCCATAGCCGCAGCGGCCTGATCCTGAGTCGAAAAAATATTACAGCTTGACCAACGCACTTCCGCACCAAGAGCAATGAGCGTTTCCATCAACACGGCAGTCTGAATGGTCATATGAAGGCAGCCGGCTATGCGGGCGCCTTTTAATGGTTGGGCCGCGCCAAATTCTTCGCGCAGCGCCATAAGGCCCGGCATTTCAGTTTCGGCAATATTGATTTCCTTGCGGCCCCACTCGGCCAGCGTAATATCGGCAATTTTATAATCGGTAATGTCGCTCATGACGTGTCTTTCTTAATTTTAGGGTAAAATACAGAGCGCTTATAACAGCATATCACAGCCGCAACAAGCATAAAGAAATCTTTATATTGTTATATAATAAAGACTAATCTTTAAAGAATCCCTAATCTCTCTTGCGCCGCAGATAAAATTATTTAATCTGGTCATGTTCCAGTTTAAACCTTACCAGACCGTCGGCGCAGGCCATGGTATATATATTATTTTCCTGTGATATAATTGTTCCGGGCTCATGATTATGCTTTTCACGCCAGAATGACACATCCGATGCAGATTCAACCATGCCGTCGGGGCTGATATATCTATGGGCCCTTAAATATTTTTCCACGGTCTCAACATTTTTATGATAGTCAACTTTAAACCTGTCCGGATGGGCCATGGGCCAATAATCACCGGGTTTATGAATTTGAGGAAAGGCGTTTTCCCAGCATTTCGCCGGAGAGTCCAAAAAACGTTGCAGCAATTTTCTGGCAATGGTTTGGCTCTCATGTAACAGGCCTTCGAGATTTTCACTGCCGCGCAAAAGAATTTTTTTCTGCAGGATTATATCGCCATCATCCCATTTTGGTGACAGCTTATGCAGGGTAACGCCGGTTTTTTTCAACCCCTTGACAATAACATAGGGAAGCGGCATTGGACCGCCGCCCGCAGGAAGCAGGGAGGGATGGATATTCGCACCATAACGTAGGCTTCCCCCCTGCCACGGCGGTATTTTATGCCGGTATCCGGCAGAAAGAATCATATCACAGCCTTTCTGCTGAAGTTCCTTTATATCATCCTTTGTCGGCTTGGAATATAAAATAGGAATATCAAGGCTTTTCCCTAGCCTGCACACATTCCTGATATAATCATATTCATCGGCATCAGGCGGGTTTGTATATAGGGCAATAATTTCATGACCTTTTTCCACGAGCAATTCCATGCAGGCGTAAAACATGTCACCGCCAAAATAGGCAATACGCATTATTATCTGTCTCCCTGCCTAAAAATAAATCCAGACATCATTCTTCGCCAAATTTATCCTCAATTAACTGCGTAAGGGCATCGAGGGCCTGCCCAGCCTGCGCGCCCTCCCCTTTCAGCGTCACCGTTTCGCCCTTTGCGGCGGCGAGCATCATCAGCCCCATAATTGATGTGCCGACAACCTCTGTCCCATCCTTGGACACCAGAATTTCCGTATCAAATTCGCCGGCCACACCAACAAATTTCGCAGAAGCCCTTGCATGAAGGCCGCGTTTATTTTGGATTTTTACTTTTCTAATCATGACAGAATTACAATTAACCCGGGAACTATTATCACTCACATATTATCTCCGGATAACACATGGGACGCGATATTGATATATTTACGGCCAGAATCCTGAGCGGCCTGAATAGCTTCCTCCATGCTGCAGACCAGACGTACGCTGGACAGTTTGATCAACATGGGCAGGTTGATCCCGGCGATCACCTCCACATTAGCATTCTCCATTATTGAAATAGCCAGATTCGACGGCGTGCCGCCAAACATGTCGGTCAAGAGGATCACGCCGGACTCCTGATCAACATCCTTGACCGCATCCAAGATATCCTGCCGCCTTTGTTCCATATCATCATCTGGTCCAATACATATGGCCCGTACCGCCTTTTGAGGGCCAACCACATGCTCCATTGCAGAAATAAACTCTTCTGCAAGCCGACCGTGGGTCACAACTACCATACCAATCATTTCTTTTATCCTGTTTATGCGGGATTAGGTACCTCTCAGCACCAATTCCCGGTGATAAATATTTGCTTTAAGGCCGTCCTCATTCAACTGTTTGGCTATTTTTTCAGCCACACATACAGAACGATGCCGCCCGCCCGTACAGCCAAAAGAAATCTTTAAGTAAGATTTCCCTTCTTTCTTATACTCAGGCAACAAGAATAAAATCAAGTCGCTTATTCTGCCATAAAAATCCGCAAATCTTTCATCCTGTTCCACATATTTCTGAATTTCACCGTCCAACCCCGTCAACAGTTTTAATTCATCTACATAATGAGGGTTTCGCAGAAAACGTACATCAAAAACCAGGTCAGCATTTCTGGGTAATCCTTTAGGATAGGCAAAGGAACTGATCACGATATTCATATCCCCGCTATGTTGGCGTTCAAACTTTTGGGTTAATGTCTGACGTAAATCCTGCCCTTCCATATCCGATGTATCAAATATATAATCCGCTTCTGCGCGAATGATTTGCATCATCTGGCGTTCTTGGGTGATGCCGTCAATGACTTGACGGTCTTTGGCCAGCGGATGCTTGCGCCGCGTTTCCGAAAAACGCTTGACCAATATTTCATCCCTGCTGTCAAAATACAAAATTTGAAGATCTATATTCTTATGAGACTTGAGATCGGACAGATTCTCCAATATTTTTTCCTGTTGAAAATTTCGGGTTCGGGCATCAATACCAATGACCAATGCCGGATGGTCATCATCTTCATAATCGGCAAGAACCAGTTCCAGCACATTGGACAATAATGTCACAGGCAGATTATCTATGGCTTCGTAATTCAAATCTTCCAGAATTTTTAGCACAGAAGATTTCCCCGCCCCCGACATGCCGGTGATCAGATATAATTTTAATGGCTTGTCCTTAAATTTATTCATAATGTCCTTAAATTCCCTAACGAAGGGTCAAATTAAAGGCCAAGAATCTATTGGAGTCAATATTTCCAGGAGAAAATCGTCATTCTTGAGACAGCACTTTAAAAGGCTTGAGACAGTATTTTAAGGGCCGAACGCAGTTTTTCAGGCGCAGAGGCCTCAAAAGCGTAGAAATCCAGACAAGGGATTTCTGCCCCATCCAGCAGCGTGACTTTCTGCGGCGGCAGGCGTTCCAGACTGGCAACGTCCAAAACCAACTCCACCACCAGATCGATTCTCGCCATATGCCGAAAGGGGACATTTAATAGGCCAACATTGCGCACCTCAATTTTACCCGCGATCGTTTCCGGTGCCTGCATCACCACCTGATCCTGCCCCATCCGGGAGACTTCAACATAATCATCCCCGATTAATTCAGCACCAAACCCCATTAGCCTAAGCGCCAAATCGGATTTTCCCGATCCTGACGCGCCTTTAATCAAGACGCCTTTCCCATCAATAAAAATACCTGTGCCATGGACTAATATCATGGCGAAGCCGCCGCTTTAAGGGGCAAATGGCGTAGCTGAACCGTAAATCGCGCGCCGCTCCCCCCCGCCCTACCATGGCGGTTTTCAGCAACAATGGCCCCTTCATGGGCCTCGACAATCTTTTTACAGATGCTAAGCCCTAATCCGGAATGTTTGCCAAAGGCTTCTGCGCTAGGGCGTTCCGAATAGAATCGGTCAAAAATTTCTTCCAGTTTATCTTCAGGGATACCCTGCCCCTCATCTTCAATCACCACTTGCACCATATTATTTTGATGACTGAGCCTGATCCAGATATTGCCATCCTTTTTTGAAAAAGAGATGGCATTGTCAATCAGGTTACGAAATAACTGCCCAAGCTGCCCTTCCAGACCAGAGACACAATAGGCTTTTTGCGACTTTTTCTTGCTGGTATTTTTTTGGGTGCCCAAATCCAAATGCAGCGTGGGAATTTTATCAGCCTGT
>UOFW01000117.1_pt1 | contig 19864 bp, 22 predicted proteins | sample 1989241 | NCBI WGS metagenome assembly UOFW01 (sample SAMEA4712195, study PRJEB27164) | hydrothermal vent metagenome | biome: marine basaltic hydrothermal vent biome; feature: marine hydrothermal vent; material: mineral | place: Pacific Ocean | collected 2011-06-14/2011-07-23 | depth 1719 m | reverse complement strand
GCCCGGCAGATCATCGCTGGCCTTCATGAAGACTTGGAACAGGGCGGCAAACTTGCCATGGGTGACGTTGACGGCGCTATTCGCATGGCTGATTTCCTTGATGCCCCCAAAAAAGAGGTCATTCTCGAACGCAAGGATTTTGCCAACAAGGAAAACCGAATCCGTACGCGAAATGCGATAATATCGCCGAGGTCGAAAAATCAGGCGCTTTATATCCAAGCCTTGCGCGAAAGTAATATGACTTTCGGACTTGGGCCTGCGGGGACGGGTAAGACGTTTCTTGCAGTGGCCATGGCGGTATCATATCTTTTGGAAGGTAAGGTCGAGCGGATCGTTTTAACGCGGCCTGCGGTGGAGGCTGGCGAGAAGCTGGGTTTTCTGCCGGGCGATATGCGGGAAAAAGTCGACCCTTATCTGAGGCCGCTTTATGATGCGCTGGGTCAAATGATTTCCATGGAACAGACGGAAAAGAGGCTGGAGAATGGCGATATTGAAGTAGCCCCCCTTGCCTTTATGCGGGGAAGAACCCTTTCCAATGCCTTTGTTATTCTGGATGAGGCACAGAATACCAGCCCCATGCAGATGAAAATGTTTCTGACCCGTTTTGGTGAAAATTGCCGGATGGTGGTTTGCGGCGATCCCTCACAGGTGGATTTGCCCAATGGCACGCCGTCCGGATTATATCATGCCCTGAAAGTCCTGAAGGGGATCAACGATATTTCCTTCATCCAATTTAACGCGGATGATGTGGTGCGTCACCCGTTGGTGGGGGATATTGTTCGGGCCTATGATCTTGCAGAAGCGAAACAAAGTAAAAAATGATCCCGGAAAATATTGATATTGATATAAGCTGTCAATCTGAGCTATGGACTGAATATTGCTCAGAATATACTGGACTTATGGAATCCTGTTTTGCGCAGATCATAAAATTGGTGCCGGAGGCTGAATTTTTCAAAATTTTTCCTCATCTTGAACTGAGTATTCTTTTGACGGATGATCAGAATATTCGCCAGCTTAACAAGGAATATCGCGGTAGGGACAAGGCAACAAATGTTTTGTCCTTCCCCTCATTATCTTATGATGATATTCAGAACCACCAAAGGCCGGATTGTGAAATTCCTGAATATCCTGTGGTGCTCGGGGATATTATTTTTGCTTTTGAAACGATAAGAGGCGAGGCTTCAGCGCAGAATAAAAGTTTTTCTGATCATTTCTGCCATTTATTCATTCATGGCATGTTGCATCTTTTGGGATATGATCATGCGGTGGATATAGAGGCTCAGGGAATGGAAGCTCTGGAAAAAGAACTTCTTTTGAAACTATCTATTGACGATCCTTATCAGGATTGAGACAATTGAACTTAATAATTAATATGGTCAGAGGGTCATGAATACAGAAAATAATTCAGCAGAAAATAACGCAGTAGAAGAAAAATCTGTCGAAAATATCATAGGCGATGAACCTCCTTCGCAAGAGAAGGCGGGTTTTTTAAATTGGTTTAAAGGTCTTTGCGTGGCTTTGATACCCGGCCTTGGTTCAGATAAGGGCGGTGACGATACGCTTAAAGAAAGCCTGGAAGAGGTTATTGATGAGCTGGAGAATGAGCAATCATCTTTTGGCGAAGAAGAGCGCTCAATCATCACCAACACGCTCGCCTTCAGGAATAAGCGCGTGGATGATATCATGGTGCCGAGAACAGATATTATTGCGATCGATGCCTCTGCAAGCTTTGAAGAGGTTATGGATGTCTTTATCAAGGGAACGACTTCCCGCCTGCCGGTTTACCGCGCGACTCTGGATGAAGTGATTGCCATGGTGCACATCAAAGACGCCTTTCGAGAGTTGGCTTCAATTAAGGCTGGCAACAATGCGGATGATATGGAGGCAACAACTTTACGGTCCATACAACGGCCCATATTATTTGTACCGCCCTCAATGAAACTGTTCGACCTGCTGACCAAGATGCAGGCAACTCATATTCATATGGCGGTCGTGGTGGATGAATATGGCGGCACGGATGGTCTTTTAACTATTGAGGATCTTGTAGAGCAGATTGTCGGTGATATCGAAGATGAGCATGATGAGGCCGAAGAAGAGCTCCTGCGGGAATTGCAGGGCGGTGATCTTGTCGCCGACGCGCGGCTTTCCATTGAGACATTAGAAGGCTTTCTTGGCCTTGATCTTTTGTCGGATGACCAGGACGATGATGTGGACACCCTGGGGGGGTTATTATTCACGATTGCCGGATATATCCCAAAGGTTGGTGAAATAATCAAAGATAAAAATGGCCTGAATTATGAAATATTGGCCGGTGATGCCCGCAGTATTAAGACGGTGCTGATCAAGCGTCAGGATTTGGCCCAGTCTTTAATTAAGAATGTAGAAAAAAACACGGTTTTATCTGATGATAAATCAAAACAGACCGTACAATAGTCACAATGGATAAGGGGAAAATCACTCAAATATTACTTGATTGGCTTGAACATCTCTCAGATCTTCAAAGAATGTGCCTTGTTTTATTCGCAGGGGCTATGTCGGGTTTCTCATTCGCGCCATTTTATTTATTCCCCTTGCTGGCAATAAGTTATCCTCTTTTGTTACTGGTTTTGTTTAAAAGTACCCGCTTCTCTGATGCTTTTTCTTTTGGTTGGTTGTTTGGTTTTGGCCAGTTTTTTGTGGGAACAATATGGATTGCCTCCGCGTTTGAGGTTGATGATCGCTTTCCGGGGTGGGTTGGCTATTTTGCTGTCGGCGCTCTTGCCGCCATATTGGCTCTTTATGCCGGGCTGGTGACGGGGCTTCTTTGGCGGTTGTTCAGACATAAAAATCTGCAAAAAAATTGCCTGCCTATTATCTTGTCCTTTGTGGTTTTCTGGAATTTGGCGGAATGGCTGAGGGGGCATCTCTTCACGGGGTTTCCTTGGAATCTTTCGGGCTATACATGGGGTTTCTCGGACATTATGCTGCAATCAAGCGCCATATGGGGTATCTATGGCCTTGGACTCCTGACCATTTTTTTGGCCTGCGTGCCTTATCTTCTTATCCAGATGTCAACAGCGCCCGCGCCGCCGAAGAAATCAATTTTAGCCGTGATTTTTGCGAGTATTTTTATTCTTGGGGGCATGGTGACTTATGGCATGGTTCAGCTGTCTGAACCGACAGTGTTTCATGATGATGTGAAACTGAAAATAATTCAGGCTAATATCAATCAGGAAGATAAATGGGACAGGGGCAAAAAATCTGATAATTTCATCAAATATCTTGAAATGAGCAAAAGCTCGCCAAAACAAGGCATAACCCATATTATATGGCCGGAAACAGCGGTGGCATATTTTCTTGATATAGAGCCTTCCCGCCGTTATCTGATTGCGGATATGTTGAATGAAGATGCTGTATTGATGACAGGCTTTCCGCGCATTAAACGGCAGCCGGAGCTTCAGGCATGGAATTCCTTTGCCGTTTTTGACCATTTGGGTAACGTAAATCATATCTATGATAAGCATCACCTTGTGCCCTTTGGCGAATATACGCCGGATATTATGAGAAATTCGCTCTCTTTTCTGGGCCTTGGTATGCTTGTAGAGGGTTTTTCCTATAGTAAGGGGGGAGGGCTTCAGACGTTTCATCAGGAAGATATGCCATCATTCGGGGTCTTGATCTGTTATGAAATTATCTTTCCGGGGGCTGTCGTTGATCAAAGCAACAGGCCGGATTGGTTGTTGAATATTACCAATGATGCGTGGTACGGATCTTTTAATGGCCCCTATCAACATTTACTGCAAACCCGCGTTCGCGCCATTGAGGAGGGCTTGCCTATTATCCGGTCGGCGGGCACGGGCGTTTCGGCAGTAATTGATGCCTATGGCAGAGTAATCAAGAGCTTGGAATTAAACAAACGCGGCGTTATAATTTCTCAGTTACCCGTTAAGCGGGAGGCCCTTACATTATATTCTCAAAAAAGTAATTGGATATTCTTCATTTTTATGTTACTGTTGTATGGATTAAGCATATTATTCCAGAGGCAATGGACTACTCGTGCATAAGATAAAGCTTGACCTTACAAGGTTTCGTCTCTAACTGTATGTGAGTAATTCTGGGGCTCGTTAATTTAAGTGTGTATTGAGTAATTAAATAGTTGGAATTAAATATGATTAAGTCAAAACCAGAACCTGTGGACGTCCATGTTGGCTCACGCGTACGTTTGCGTAGAACTTTATTAGGCTACAGTCAGGATAAATTGGGTAAAGCCCTGAAGCTGACCTTTCAACAAATCCAGAAATATGAACGCGGCGCCAACCGGATTGGCTCTAGCCGTCTATATCAGTTATCACAAATTCTTGATGTTCCCGTGTCTTTTTTCTTTGATGACATGCCAACAGAAATTACTGAAAAAGCTGCGGGTATGTCCGAAAGCGGGGGGCAGTCTTTCGAGATTGGACAATTGTCCCGCCGGGAGACGCTCGAACTTGTCAGGGCATATTATAAAATTCAGGATCCCGCCGTTCGTAAAAAAGTTTTCGAGATGGTTAAAACGCTTGGCAAGTCCTTTTCCGGTAAATAAGAAGAACTGCGGTCATTAATGAAGGTATTTGACATCAAAATGAATATTGTCTGAATTTTTTATGAAAATAATAAGGTGCGTACTTTGAAGGGGACGCGCCTTATTTTATTTATGGTAATATGACTCGTAAGAAGCGGAATATATTTTGAGGGATACGGTCTATAAAATCTGCACCAAAAAAGAATGGGCTGACGCGCCTGAGGCGGGTGTTTATGAAGGCTCTGTAGATGATAAACGTGATGGTTTCATTCACTTTTCCACGCAGAAGCAGATTAAGAGAGTCTTGGCAAAATATTTTTCAGGACAAGCGGATCTTTTGTTGCTGGCCATAGATGTTTCTCTTCTCAATCCTTTGAAATTAAAGTATGAAGGTAAGATGGGCGCTGATAAATATCCGCATCTGTATGAGGCGTTATCACCTTCTGCAGTTCAGGCGCAATATCCTGTTCGCCTGAGTGATACCAATGAACATATAATAGACTATTGAGGGTATTATGGGATTGTATAATTTAACGAAACCACTGTTGTTTGCCCTATCGCCTGAACAAGCCCACGGGCTTGCCTTGTTTGGCCTGAAGCATGGTTTGGTTTCGGCGGCTCATCAGCGGGATGATGATATATTATCAACGCAATTATGGGATATGGATTTCCCCAATCCTGTGGGGCTTGCCGCCGGCTTTGACAAAAATGCCGAGGTGCCTTGCGCCATGCTTGCGCAGGGTTTTGGCTTTGTCGAAACCGGAACCGTAACCCCAAAGCCGCAGGCAGGTAATCCCAAACCCCGTCTTTTCCGATTGATAGAAGATCAAGCGGTTATCAATCGCATGGGGTTTAATAATTCAGGATTGGATGTCTATGCAAAAAACCTGATACGGCGAGAATTCTTGGGCAAATGTGGTATTGTCGGGGCCAATATCGGGGCCAATAAGGACAGTGCGGATCCGATTGAGGATTATGTGATCTGTTTAAAACATCTGCTCGGCATGGCCAATTATTTTACCATCAATATATCATCGCCCAATACGCCGGGACTTCGCGGATTGCAGGGGCGCGCTGCGCTGGATGAATTGCTGACCCGGCTTGTGGCTGTACGGGAAGAATTTTCTCCCGCTGATGTCAAGCCGCCTCTGCTTGTTAAAATTGCGCCTGATCTTGATGCTATTGAGTTAAAAGATATTGCGGATATCGTTTTAAAGCATAATATTGATGGCTTGATCGTAAGCAATACGACCCTTGCTTTAAAAGAAAGCCTGAAGTCAAAATTTTCCGGGGAAGCTGGCGGTTTAAGCGGCGCCCCTCTTTTTGAGTTATCTACATCGCGTTTGTCGGACATATACCGCCTGACCGAAGGGAGAATTCCGTTGATTGGCGTTGGCGGCATTGCCAGCGGCCGGGATGCCTACCAAAAAATTAGGGCAGGAGCCTCCTTGGTTCAGTTCTATAGCGCCATGGTTTTTCAGGGGCCGGGGCTTGTGCGTAAAATTAAACTGGAATTGACCGAGGCCCTTAAAGAAGAGGGTTTTACATCTCTTAAAGATGCTGTTGGCGCTGACCATAAATGACTATATAAGATATAGAGAGGATTAAAATGACCGTAACTATTTATCATAATCCAAAATGCAGTAAATCGCGGAAAACGCTGGCATTGTTGCAGGAAAAGGGTATTACGCTAACGGTTGTTGCCTATTTAAAAGACGCGCCCACGGCGGAAGTTTTATCAGATATATTGGACATGCTGGACAGAGAACCACGGCAGTTGATGCGCCGCGCTGAGCCGGAATATGCCGAAAATAATTTGGCCGATGAAAATTTAAGCCGAGGGCAATTAATACAGGCTATGGTTAATTTTCCCCGTTTAATTGAACGCCCCATCGTTGTTTGCGGCGGTAAGGCGGCCATTGGCCGGCCTCCGGAAGATGTTTTGAAAATATTATAAGCCCATCAGGCAATATTTTATTTCCATATATTCGTCAATGCCGCAGCTCGCGCCTTCGCGGCCAATGCCCGATTGTTTGACGCCGCCAAAAGGGGCAACTTCTGTGGATAAAATACCCTCATTTATACCGACCATGCCATATTCCAGCGCCTCTGCCACCCGCCAGACGCGCCCTAAACCCTGCGTATAGAAATAGGCGGCAAGGCCGTAAGGCGTATCATTTGCGGCGGCGATGACCTCAGCTTCACTTTTAAAACGGATGATCGGGGCCACAGGGCCGAATATCTCCACATTCGCGGCGGGCATATCCATGGTCACATTGGTCAGGATGGTCGGTGTGTAAAAATTATCTCCCGCCGGATGCCGCTTGCCGCCAAGGCGTAAATCAGCCCCCGCCGCGACGGTAGACGTGACGATTTTCGCAATCTTCTGCACGGCGGCTCCATTGATCAAAGGCCCGATCTGGGTTGCGGCTTCATTGCCGGGGCCGATTTTCAAGGCGGCGACTTTGGCGGTAAAAAGCCTGATGAATTCATCATGGATGCCATCTTGAATAAAGAAGCGATTTGTGCAAACACAAGTTTGACCCGCATTGCGGAATTTAGAGGCCATGGCCCCGTCAACCGCTGCCTCAATATCCGCATCGTCAAAGACAATGAAGGGCGCGTTGCCGCCAAGCTCCATGGATGTCTTCTTGACAGTATCGGCGGCCTGCTGCATCAGTATTTTTCCAACGGCGGTTGATCCGGTGAAGGAGACTTTGCGGATGATCGGATGGGTGGTTAGAATTTTACCAATTTTGACCGGACCCGTGGTTGTCACGACGGTGAAAACATGCGCTGGCACGCCGGCCTTTTTTGCCAAAACCCCTAAAGCCAATGCGGATAAGGGCGTTGCCTCGGCAGGCTTAACAATAGCCACGCAACCCGCGGCAAGGGCCGGCGCGATTTTGCGGGTGATCATGGCTATGGGGAAATTCCATGGGGTGATCGCTGAAATTACGCCGATGGGCTGTTTCAGGGTTATGATACGTTTGCCCGCCGCATGGGACGGGATAACATCACCGTAGGTGCGTTTGCCTTCTTCGGCGAACCATTCAACAAATGCCGCGCCATAAGCGACCTCGCCGCGGGATTCAGCGATTGGTTTGCCGCATTCCATTGTGGCTATCTGGGCCAGATCTTCCTGATGATCCATGATCAAATGAAACCAGCGCTGCAATATTCTGGCGCGGTCTTTTGCGGTTTGCTCTGACCATGACTTAAAAGCTTCTGCGGCGGTGATGATGGCTCTATCGACCTCGTCCGCCTGCCAATCCTTGACGGTGGTAATATGCTGCCCATTGGCTGGATTGCTAATAGATAATCCATTTTCCACACCAATATAATCGGCAATGAGCTTGAACATGTCAGACATCAGAATATTATCCTTAAACTGATTTGGGTTGCTTATGCAGCCGATTGGTTAATTTTAACATGGTTTCCAAAGTGATGGAATCTAAGGTGGCCAGGGCGATGTCGTCTATTTCGCCGAGGACAACCGCAAGGGACGCGCCGAATTCGGTTTTATCACCGGGTTCAAATCCGCCGACATCATGGAGGGTGATGGGTTCAAAAATCTCGACAACGTCTTTTAAGGTGGTTCGGCGCGCATTACCGCAGAAACGATAACCGCCGCCTGCGCCGCGCACGGCTTCGACCAGTCTGGCGCGGCCCAGATCCCGCAAAACCTTGGCCAGATGATTGAGTGATACGTCAAATTTTGCGGCAATATCCGAAGCGGACAGCTGTTCATCTGGCCGAGAGGCCAGCTCTAATACAGAATAAAGCGCAAGGCGGCTTGATCTTTGCAATTTCATGATGAGTCCCCTGCGTTATCCATATCGGACAAGCTCAGTTGCAGGGGGATTGTGCTGGCCGCCATCATGCCCTGACTGCGAAAGAAGGCCATAACAGTAATATTGTCGCGGTCGATCATGGTGTGAATTTTGTCAATGCCGGCCTGACGAAAACACTGACAGATGGTGTTGAACATCACGGTTGCCACACCGGATAGGCGCGTGTCGGGGTCGACAGTAAGGGAGAAAACCCAGCCGCCGGGCTGTGAGCCAAATTCCCACGCGCGGATTTCCCCGATGATGAAGCCGACGATTTGGCTTTTTTTCTCATTTTTGTTGTCTTTTTCGGCCACCAGAAAATATCGCCCGTCCTGCAAGCTGCCAAACCGGCGAAAAGATTCCTGCCAGTAATCCGGCTTGCTGATGCCGCTACTGCTCTCATCAAGCTCTATAATTCGGGCAAGGTCATCGGCCATGGCATTGCGAATGGTTAAGCCGGTTTCCTCATGAAAGATGTCAATTTTTGTCATTAAATTTTATATTCCCTGATTTTTTGAAACATTAATGTTTTTTTTAAATATTATTTTTTATTTACGCATTACAATACCAATTTACTATGCTAGCTTCAAGCTATTGTTAGGGACGCGATGAATGAGGCGGAATGAAAATTGGCGGAAAAACCCAAGATAAAGCAAGCGGCCATGCCCGACTGGCTTTGCGGCGCACAGTCTGGGCAGACAATTGATCTTGATGTGCGCCCGATTTTGGCGGCGGGAAATGATCCATTGGCAGAGATTCTATCCCAAGTGAAGGAAATGTCGCCCGAAACCATTTTATCTATTGAGGCCCCGTTCGACCCTGTGCCGCTGCGCCGATTGCTGGCCGGTAAAGGCTATGATAATTATGCGATACAACGATCTGATCAGCATTGGCAAATATATTTTAAAAGGCATGATGGCCAGAAATTGCCAGATTTGCCAAGCTTTCCAGATTTGCCTGACTTTCCTGTGGTCTGGCGGGAGGGCATTCTGGAAATGGATCTGCGCAAATTAACGCCGCCTGACCCCATGATTGCCGTGCTTAAAATGATTGAGGGAATTTCAGACTATAGGGAAATAGAGGGGGCTTTTACCGTATGGCTCAACCGTGATCCAATCTATCTTTATCCTGAACTTATCGGCCGTCAGTGGCATGCGCAAATTATCCGCAATGAGGCCGATGGGCTATTGGTTAAAATCGCGAAAGATGAACCAATATGATAGGCGCGAATTTTTTATCAGGGGCGGGGGGCCGGCTTTTACCGCCCTCTATCCCCTTTCGGTATTTTACGGTTGGCGTGATATTCTATGTGGTTTTCTGGGCGGCCTTATTCGTCAGCGCGGATGACTTGACGAGCTATACTAAGGGCGGTGGCCCTATTTTAAGCGTTATTCATATGGCCACATTAGGAGTGCTTTCCATGACCGTCATTGGCGCGTCATTACAACTTCTTTCTGTGGCAACGCGCAAGGCATTCAAGGGGTTCTGGTTATGTCGCCTCGTATCATGGTTTTATATTCCGGGTATTTTCCTGATCACCTATGCCATGTATATAAGCTGGCATTCTGGCATGTTAATGGGGGCGGGTTTGACAGGGGGCGGCCTTTTGATATTTTGCGGGCTGATTATCCATAATATATGGGGGGTCACAGGTATGGCGGCCATTATGGCCCATTGCTGGGCGGCCATGCTGTCCCTTATGGGATTGCTGGGCCTTGGTATTCTTCTGATTGTTAATGCTGAGCATGGTTTCATGCCAGATCATTTTGCCTTGGCGACGAGCCATTTTATTTTAGCTGTCTTTGGTTTTATGACTCTGCTGGCTATGGGTTTTTCGTATATTCTTATCCCCATGTTCGCCTTGTCACCGGGCCCGCCAGAAGGGCTTGGCCGCTGGTCTATTGGCTGTAATATAACCGGATTAATCGGGATTTTAATCGGCGTGAATATATATCTTGATTGGCTTGTTATCGCCGGGATTGGGTTTATATTTTCCGGTGTGGGCCTATATATTTATGCGATGACCCGGGTTTATAAGGCCCGAATGCGAAAACGTCTTGGCCTGCCTTTTATATTGATCCGCATATCCTGGGTTATGTTGTTGATCTCAGTCATTTGGGGCGCCGTTGGGGCGGCTGGATATTGGCCTGACAGGGGCCATACGCTTTTTGCCGCTGCGGCTATTGGCTGGCTGCTTACCTTTCTTATGGGGGTTTTACAGCGCATAATTCCCTTTTTGGCCAGTATGCATAGTTCCGGACATGGCGGCGTTCCCCTGCTGACGTCTGCCATGGCGGATGAACGTCTGTTGACGGTGAATGTTCTAGGCCATTTGGCCGGCCTGTCTGCGGTCATTCTCGGGATTATGTTTGATTGGGATATGGTGATCAGGGCAGGGGCGGTCATGGGCTTTGCCGGGGCTATGGGATTGCTGATATATCTGATGTATATTATCCGTCATCTGGCCTCCTTTCGGGGTGAAAAAGCTTAAGGCAGCTATATATAAATAAGGATAAAATAGGGATAAAATATAGATATTTCGATTGATTTAATATTTAATAGGTATTACAGTACGTAAATACCATATTAAAAAAGGCAAGCCTTATGTTTTCATTTGATCGACAGATTACCCGAACTCTTCACGAAGAACATCTTGTCACAATCAGTGTATTTGAACGGCTGGAGGGAATATTCCAGAAGCATGGGCCAAAGAAAGCGCCGCCGGGCGATAGTGCGGAAATTCCAGAATTATTGGGTGATATTATCAACCTTGTGGCATGTGATGTGACAAACCACTTTAGCTTTGAAGAGGAAAAGCTCTTTCCCTTGCTTGGGGCCATGGGGGATAGCCCGATCAGTTCGATCCTGACGGGTGAGCATAGGGTGATATTGCCGCTGGGCAGCCTCCTGTCTGAACTGGCAAAAATGGCCCGCGCGGAGGGGTTCAACGATGCTTCATGGGGGCAATTCCGCGAGAGAGGTGTCGAATTGATTGAACGGATGATTTCTCATATTCAAAAAGAAGAGATGGCCCTGCTGCCCATGCTGGAGGATATCCTGGACGAAGATGCCGATGCCCAATTAATGATGACATATTTCGAGATGCGTTAAGGAGGAAGAATGACTAATTCAACTGAAAATATAAGAATGCTGGCCGCTGAAGATTTGGCGCAGGTGATCGAAATAGACGAGAAAAATACGGGACGATCCCGGAAAGATTTTTTTGAAAAGCGTATTAAAGCGGCGCTTAAATATCCAAAGGATTTTATTTATATTGCCTATGAGGACGGAACGGGCCTTATGGGTTATCTTCTTGCACGGCTGCAAACGGGTGAATTTGGGGGCAGCAATACGGTTGCTGTTCTGGATGATATCGGGGTCAGGCAGAATGCCCAGGGAAAGGGTGTTGGTCATCATTTGATGGATGAATTGACCAGGATAATTCGTGAAAAAAATATACATGAAATTCGCAGTCAGGCGGATTGGCCCGATAGGCCAGTTTTAAATTTTTTCGGGGCCTCGGGCTTTGAACTTGCGCCGCGGTATATTTATCGGCGTGACGTGAATTATTTAGATCGCAAAATTGCTGAAGAAGATGAAAATCAGGAGATGGATTTTAGTGATCCTTCGGGCGATGGCAGTGCGGCATTATCTCGGGATAAAATTCCTTGCCGCAGTTTGACACAAGAAGATCTGGCGGCGATCATTAAAATAGACAGAAAAATTATGGGATTTAACCGGACGTCATATTACGACCGCAAGATGGAAGAAATACTGACCGAATCTGGCATTCGTGTGTCGCTTGTCGCCGAACGTGATGATCATGTGGTGGGGTTCATCATGGTGCGGGTTGATTTCGGTGAATTTGGCCGGGCTGAGCCCTCTGCTATCATTGATAGTTTGGGGGTCGATCCGGCATATGCTCATAATAATGTGGGCAGTGCCTTGATGTCACAGCTTATGGCTAATCTGGCCGTTCTTAGAACGGACGAGGTTCGAACAGAGGTTGATGTGTCGCAATTGGCTTTGACGGGTTTCTTGCAGAGCAACGGCTTTGAGCCTGCCCAGAGTTTATCACTCAGCAAAAAAACACTTTAAAGCCGCCTGAATTGCCTAAAGTCGCCTGAATTGATAGGGTTCCATAAAGCGTCCGGCCCATATTCCTCTTTTCTGAATTTTGGCTTCTGCTTGCTGATCAGCATAATCATAGGAAAAATATAAGTAGGCTATGGCATGGCCGCTTAAAACCATTTGGGCATTTATATCGATATTCCCGGCAAGAGAACATTTGCCGACTTTGCGCCCATAGACATCTGTATCAATGATTTCACAGGTCACGGCTTGACCATTGATGAGCCGTTTCAAGAAGGTTGTTGAGGCACGCCCGCAGGGATATTCTTTGTCATTCTTCCAACAATTCTGGCGCGTCTCGGGGGCATCAATGCCATGAAGCCGAATAGATGTCCCGTCTATTTTAAGGGTATCACCATCGAGGACAACGGCCTTACCTATTATGTTTTGGCTGCTGTCCCCGATATTGGAAATTGCGGGTTTCTTTACCTTTGAGGTGGGGCTGAACTGGGGGAATAAAATTAAGGATAAGCCAGCGGCAATAGATACCATGACGGTGATGGCCCCGTCCTTCACCCATCTTTTATTCTTACGAGATTTGAGAATATTTTTCATTCATATGATCATTTGATTAATCGTTAGATTTGATCATACCTTGAATATATTCGATAAATCCATCTTTTTGAGCAGCGGTAGCAACGCCGCCAACAGGTCGGTAGCCTTTTTGAATATGATCATTCACTTTTTCCTGAAGGCGGGTGATTTCAAAATCTTCCAGAATTAGATAATCCAATGAATATACTCCTATAATTTATACAGGTATATTAGTATTCACTTAAATTCTTTACAATTTGTAACTATTTAAGAAAATACTATTTAGTTCATGAATTAATTCATTAATTTAGGGCATCATATTTTGCCTGAAGCTCGTCCGCGCTTTCCTTGAAATCCGGGTTGGGGATGATACATTCTTCCGGGCAAACAAGAACGCACTGTGGCTCGTCATCTGCCCCAACACATTCTGTGCATTTGAAGGGATCAATGTTATACATTGGTTCCCCTTCTGTAATAGCTTCGTTGGGGCATACGGGTTCGCAAGCATCACAAGCGGTGCAAGTTTCCACGATCATTAAGGCCATGATATTTTCCTTTCGCTTTTAATGTACGGGCTAATCAAGAGGCTTTAGCTATATTTCCAAGTTCCGCCAACTTCTCATGTCTGAAAGCACCCCATATGGCAGCGCCAATGGCGCCGGCATAAATGGAATCTTCGTGGGATACCACGGGCATATCCATCTTGCTTCTTGCCATGGCTTCATTAAGGGCCAGGACCAATCCACTATCAAGGGCAAGGCCGCCGGTACACATGACAACGCCTTCGGTGACTTTCAATGATTTTAATAGCTTAATCAAACGCCCTGCCATGGAGATATGAATGCCTTTCAGGATATTGGCCGCAGAAATACTGCGGGACACCATGTTAATCACATCGGTTTCAGCCAGCACGGCGCAGATGCCGGATACTACCTCCGGGTCATCGGCTTGTTTGCTTAATCCGCCAATTTCATCCTGACCAATGCCGAGGTATCTTGCAATATTCTCAAGGAACTGACCGGAGCCGGAAGCGCATTGGCTGGTCATTTTATATTTCAGAACTTTACCCTTGTCATTCATGCTGATGGCTTTGCCATTCAAGGCCCCGATATCCATGAGGGAACGGGCATTCGGATTTAGGTAAAGCGCCCCGCGGGCATGGGTAGTCATGGAATAAAAATGACCGGTTGAATAGGGGATGCTTTCCGCATCTCCGGTTGTCGCGATATAGTCTATATCATCGCGGCAATAGCCATTTTTCTCTAAAAGATAATCAAAGGCATTTTCCGCGAGGGTAAAAGGTTGCCGATTTCTGATCCGGTCTGTTTGCCGGTCAATCCAGGTGGTCTTGTCACCGTTGATTTCAAACAGCGCCGTCTTAACCGCGCCTGTTCCTACATCAATGCCTACTGTTAATGCCATTTTAAGCCTCCATTACGGCGCGGCGGGCGAATTCAGCCCCCCCGAGCGCACCGGTGTAAATTGATTCGGGGTCAATATTGATGGTTACGTCGCCATAGTTTTCCTTGACCAGTTCCTGCAAGGCTTTAACGGCAGCTTCGTTTTTGGCCACGCCGCCTGTGAAGGTGAACTGGTCACTGATGCCGCCGGATCTTGCGATGATTGACATGGCCCGCAGGATGATTGATCGATGCAGCCCGGCCAGAATATCTTCGCGTTTTTCGCCAAGAGCGAGCCTGTCCCGCAATTCCGCACCGGCAAAAACCGTGCAGGTAGAGTTGATCTTGACCGCCTTGGTTGATTTCATGGCAATGGGGCCAAGCTCATGCAGGCCCATATTCATCTCATCAGCAATATAACCAAGGTACCGCCCGCAGCCCGCGGCGCAGCGGTCGTTCATCTGGAAATTATCCACAACGCCGTTCGGGTCAATCTGGATGGCCTTGGTATCCTGGCCCCCAATATCAAGCACGGTTCGGGTGCCCGCATACATCATATGGGCGCCGAGGCCATGACAGAGGATTTCTGAACGGATATGTTCTTTCGGAAAGGGCAGACGCACACGGCCATAACCGGTGCCGACGACAAATGTTTCTTCCAATTCCACAGCAAGCGCTTTTTTAACGGGATCCTGCACATCTTCGAAACGAATGCCCAGTTCAGGAGATTCTCTGGTCAGGTTTTTCAAACCATTCAGGAATTTTCCTTCGAGGTTGCCTGCGGGTGGTCTGTTTTCCACTTGTATGATGGATTTATCATAGACATTCAGGGCAAAATCATAGTTGATTCCGGCTTCTTTGGAGATTTCCTCTGAAAGGCTCAGGAAACGTCCGCCGGCAATGTCGCGGAAAAAGTCAGATTTGCGTGTCGCCCCCTTGGCATAAAGCGCAAGTGATTCGTGGCGCAACTTGTCAAAGACATCTGATAAAACTTCGGTCAGGGTAGTGCGCACATCATCAAATCTCTCACCCTCCGCATTGCTCAGGCAGGTATTCTGCAGATCATCTAATTGTTCAACAAATTGCTCACGGCGAAAATTGCGTTCAAGATCATGTAAAAAGACGTCCTGATTATCTTTCAATTTCTCGTTGCTATCCAGATTATTCCGCAGCAGAGTAAAACGGGTATCAATCATCGCTTCCTGCTTGGCGACGGCGGTGGCCGTGTCATAATTGGAGCGGGAATTGGTAATCCCCCGTCCAATGATCTTTTGATTCTCATTCATGACCACCGCCTTGGTCGTTGTCGAACCGAGATCAATTCCAATAAAGCATTTCATATTATTATCCTTTTCTCTATGCGCCTTTTACACGCCTCTTCTCTATGCACCGGCGCGACGTTTTTGATCGATCATCTGGAAATAGCTTTCCAGCCTGTTCTTGACATTAGCCGCCGAGAAATAACGCGGATCAACCAGATCGGTTTCAACAAAGGCCGCGGGCTTTCCGGTGCGTTTTTCCACTTCGCGCATCATCATTAATTCACCGGCGGCAAAGCTGTTGCAGCTTTTGATGGAATTGATCAAAAGGCCGTCCGCCTCATAATCATTGATGTAAGTTTCGAGCATCCGCGTGCGCTCCGGCAGGTTACGATTGGTGTAACAATGCATGCAATATTCAGCAAGACTCTCCAGGGGACGGGAGGGGTCATGGCGGAAGCCAAAGTCATAGGTTCCGCCCACCTTGGTATAGGTGCTGGCCACGACAACCGCGCCTTCGTCATAGAACATTTTCCAGAATTCACGCATACTGGTATAATTGGGCGGCCCTTCGGTGACGATGCGGTATTTTTCATTCTTCATCTCACCTTCCGGTGTGATCGGCCCCTGGCCTTTGCGAATCCGCTCTTCGATTTCTTCCCGCAGGGTTTTGTAATAATCCACGGCAAGATCCGTTCCCCTGAAGGCCGTAAAAATTGGCCCGATATAATAGATGCCGCCAAAATAGGCATCAATGGGGGAGGGTTTGTTTTTAGCGGATTCCAGAACCCAGACAAAATCATCTTCGGCCTTGGCGGAATGGGCCAGATTCTCGCGCAAACGATCAATATCAAATTTTACGCCGCTGACCTTTTCATATTTGGGGATGACTTCTTCTTTTAACTGCTTGACCACATAATCGGTCATGGCCTTGGTGATCACGCCGTCGCCTGTATAGGGCACATGCAGCATGGCGGTTTCGCATTTATACTCATGACGCAGCAGTTCAAACCATTTTAAGAAGGTATAACAGCCGGTATAACTGAGCATTAAGATGTCCGGTTCTGGAATAGGCTGCCCCGTGGGGCCAATATTACCTTTACGCATCATGCCTATATCGGCTTTGACATAGGTGCAGACATCTTCTGAATGGCCCCATTTCTCGGCCTCCATAATCATGCCGCCGGATTTCTTGCGCAGACCATTTTGAATGGCGTTGATCTCGGGATAATTGCCCACCATGTCGAAACACATGATCAACTCATTCAGATTACCGGGCACGAAAGTATAAGAAACTTTCTCACCCGTGTTTTTCACATTGCCAAGCCGATCAAAATTGCCGTCGATCATGGCCTTTTGTTTGGCCATAGAGGCATCTTTTTGTACGTCGGTGGATGGTTTTCTTTGTGGGGCGCTCATTCTCTTAACTCCATAGCTTGATCGAATCGGCAAATGTTCCTGCCTGTTCACGGATTGGCTGCATTTGTCCGGTGTTTTCAGCATATTTGAAGCTGACATGGGGGATATCGACTTGATTTAAGACATCTTGCAGGATAGGCCGCTCCAAAAGAGCCGGATCGCAGAAGCTGGCGGCGGCAAAGATGACGCCTTCTGCATTGGTTTCCCGGACAAGGTCGACCAGAAACTGCCCTTTGATATCTTCGTTTGGTTCAAAGCAGGACGGCATTTTCACCGATGCTTCGAGGAAGGTATAAGACAGAGCTTGTATGGGGTCGCCGTCCGTGGGTACGGGTTTGGTAAACCAGCGATTGACCAGCATATAATCGTCATCCACCACATAACAGCCTGACATCTCAATGGATTTTATCAGGTTAATCGGGGGCTGTTCACAGAAGGAACCGGAAATAACAACACGGCTGTTATCCCGCTTTGGCCGATCTTCCTGTTTTGCCGCATCAATATAGTCTTTGATGAGGACATTATGCTCTTCAACAGGGATCACCATACCGGCCCGATTGATCAGGTAAACTTCTGAAGACGGGGCGAGCCATGGGTAGTCTGCCCTGAATTTATAAAGCTCGCGGGTTAATCTGCGATTTTCATTATAGAGTTCAATGGAATTTTTTAAGGCCTCATTGGTCACTTTATTGCCGCTTATTTTTTCCAGACCTTCTTTTAAGACGTTCAGTTCATGAATGTAAAATTCACCGCCAACATCTCTCATATAGTTTTGAGGGACATCGAAATAATGGGCATAAACATCCGGGCGCAATAATTTCCACATCCCCGATAGATTACGGATAACATCACAAATACTCGGGAATAACATGCCATCGACAAAATCGAGGCGGTCAGTGAGCAGAAGTTCGACGGTAGAGCGAGGAATGCGGCAGATATAGCTTTGATAATAGGCATCCCCCTGAATGACTTCCAACTGATCTCCGCCGCCCAATATGCCAAGGGGCATCATGCCCGCCGCATGGATGATTTCACGCGGCACATACATGGGCATATAGCCAATGACATGCCGTCCAGCTTCCGCATCTTTCCACTTGCGGGCGGCTGTAAAATCCAGATCATCATAAAGGGCCTGGCAGCGGTTGGTGATTTCTTCTCTCGTAGCCATATCTCAAATCTCCTTACTTTTTGCGTCCTTACTTTTTTCGGCTAGCAGGCATCAGGCTTTCGGTAAATTCTGGTGTCCAGGGCTGACCCGCAGCCAATGCCTGGCGCAGGGCGATAAAATCAATTTCACGATCGCGGCCAACAGGTTCATTAAAGGCGCGGAAACCCGCCCGCGCTTCGGTCATCATGTTCAGGGCAAGCCATGCCCGTGAATTTTCTTTATTGGCATTCCAGACATTAATTTTAGGCTTGCGCAATTCTTCCAATGTCTTGGTCATGCAATCGGGGAAGGTGGTGATAAATTTAGAACATATTTCATCAATTTTCTGATCCAGAAGGGACAGGTCGATTTCGCCTGACTTCAGGGTCTTTTTGCCGCTGGCAAGAGCATCTCCGCTTTTGGATTCGCCCATAATGATTTTGCCATATTGATCCAGATATTGATCGGTAATCACAAGCGGGTTGGCAATAAATTCACCATCTATTTTCAGGGCAGGGACAATATCGCACACGATACCCATGCGGTAAGCTTTATGGGCTGACCAAGGCTCACACAGGGTGCCGGATACCATGGCCTGCTCGCAGCCAACCATGACAGGCAGAAAGTCCGTTGCGCCGCCAATGGGGGCTGAACCATGTTTTGGGCCCGCTTGCCCGAATTTGGCGAGATCATGAGTGATTGAAAAATCGCAGGCCATGCCAATTTCCTGACCGCCGCCGATCCGCATGCCATTCACGCGACAAATCACAGGTTTATCACAGCCTAGAATAGCGGATACCATATCATTGAACAGGCGCATATATTGCCGGTATTCCTGAGGGTTCCCGGCATAATATTCCGCATATTCCTTGGTATTGCCGCCGGTGCAAAAGGCTTTGTCGCCGGCTCCGGTGAAAACCACGGCCACCACATCACGGGCGTTGCTCGCCTCTCGGAAGGCTAAAATGAGTGCCTTGACCATATCTGTTGTATAGGAATTATATTGGGACGGGTTATTCAGCGTGATCCAATAATTATAAAGGCCTTCAACAATATTTCCATCAGGTGTTTTGGCAGGGCGTTTTTCTATAATAATACCAGAGGTGTCAATTTCACTTACTAAATTATGATTTTCCAGATCAACAGATGGCATTGGCTTAAGCTCCTTTGAATTTATTAAATCGTTATGAGTTAGGGTTTCTCATCTCATAAGCTTCATTCATTTCTTTGCGCTTTCTTCGTTGAGTGGCTGAAATTATCTATTTTCAGGAGTTGACGAACTGGCAAAGACTCATTAAAGTAGTAATTAAGTACCACAATACCGAATTAAAGGTCAAGGCCTGAAATCAAGAATAGTAACAATAGTTTTTTGATGGCCCGACCCACGAAGAGAAAATGAAGGAGAAACAGAAGGAGCCCCGCGACTTAACGACCAAGCGGGAGTGCAGCCCCTAGCGGCGCTTGAGCGTAATCCAAAAACCGGAAGGCGCTAGCGCCGACCTAACGACCAAGCGGGAGTGCAGCCCCTAGCGGCGCTTGAGCGTAATTAAAAAACCGGAAGGCGCTAGCGCCGACCTAACGACCAAGCGGGAGTGCAGCCC
>UOFW01000050.1_pt1 | contig 20524 bp, 22 predicted proteins | sample 1989241 | NCBI WGS metagenome assembly UOFW01 (sample SAMEA4712195, study PRJEB27164) | hydrothermal vent metagenome | biome: marine basaltic hydrothermal vent biome; feature: marine hydrothermal vent; material: mineral | place: Pacific Ocean | collected 2011-06-14/2011-07-23 | depth 1719 m | reverse complement strand
GACTCCAATGGTTTTGCGGCAATTCGGGTTATATTCTTTCTGGTAGAATTTATAAAATTCTTTATAGGCCGGAATGATTTTCTCTGTGATTAAAGAGGTGCCGCGCCGGGTGAATTCCCGCCTTTTTTCCTGAGAAATTTTTTCGGGGAATTTTGTGAAAGGCGCATAAAAAACACTTGTTGTGACGTCATCGGTGATATGGCTTGAAATAGATGTTTCATAACCTGCCATCGAGGGGCAATATTGCGTATAGCCCTGCTTTATTGCCTCTGCGAGAATAGAGATATTCTCGGCATTATAACGGGGATAATCGGCCAATTGCCCCAAATAATTTTCATAATCAGCCTTCTCCAGAAAGGGCATATTTCCGGGGCTTTGGGCGAATGACATATGCCAGCCGCCGCGATTGGTGATGGCAAATAAATGACCTTTATGGGTATAGCTTTCCCGTTTCATCACGCGCTGACGCTTGAATATTTTATAATTCAGCAGGGCATCTTTATCTAATTTTTTAACATTAATTTGCGCAAGCCTTGCGAGTATTTCTGCGTTATATGCCTTGTGCCTTGCATGGGCCTCTGGGCTGTTATCGGCAAGCTTGCCGTCAAAAGCGCGCAGGCCAAAGCGCGAGGCAAAGGCTGGATTCTCATGTAATGTATTTTGCCAGTGATCATCAAGGATTTTCTGGAAATCTTCTGCGGCAACATTTGCATATGCCGCGCCGGATAAGGTAAGAGTAAGGGCGGCGGCTAATATGATTTTTTTCATGATGACATCCCATTTGATTATTTTTTTAACAGATTACATTTTTCAAAGATGGGCAACAAGTTTTTAAATTGACAAGCGCCGCACAAAAAAACTTTACTCATGAGTAACATAAGGGCATACTGCGCCGCACAAGACATTTTTTTGAGAAGACAGATATTTCACGGATATTTTTATGGCGGACGCAAAACGTAAAAGCATAACGGATTGGCAGCAAATGGTTTCAAAGGAGCTTCGCGGTAAGAAGCTGGACGATCTGACTTGGCAAACGCCGGAAGGCATTGACGTCAAGCCACTCTATACCGCAGAAGATATTGCAGAAATTCCGCATATTGATAATCTGCCGGGCTTTTTCCCTTTTACGCGCGGCGTGCGCGGCAGCATGTATGCCGGGCGGCCCTGGACGATCCGTCAATATGCCGGTTTTTCCACAGCCGAAGATTCCAATGCCTTTTACCGGCGTAATCTGGCGGCAGGACAAAAAGGGTTGAGCGTGGCTTTCGACCTTGCCACCCACCGGGGCTATGACAGTGATCATCCACGCGTTGTGGGTGATGTGGGCAAGGCGGGCGTGGCCATTGACAGTGTAGAGGATATGAAAATCCTGTTTGATCAAATTCCGCTTGATCAAATGTCGGTTTCCATGACCATGAATGGCGCGGTTATCCCGTGCCTTGCCTTTTATATTGTGGCGGCAGAGGAGCAGGGCGTGGCCCGCGCCGACCTGTCCGGCACCATACAAAATGATATTTTAAAAGAATTCATGGTGCGCAATACCTATATTTATCCGCCAAAGCCAAGTATGCGCATCATCGGCGATATTATCGAATATACCTCCAATGAAATGCCGAAATTCAACAGTATTTCCATCTCTGGCTATCATATGCAGGAGGCGGGCGCGACCCAGTTGCAGGAATTGGCCTTTACCTTGGCTGATGGTATGGAATATGTTCGCACTGCCTTGAATAAGGGCATGGATATTGATGTTTTTGCGCCGCGCCTGAGCTTCTTTTTTGCCACAGGGATGAATTTCTTCATGGAGGTGGCCAAATTACGGGCTGCGAGAACCATCTGGGCGCAGATCATGGAAAATTTCGGCGCGAAAAATCCAAAAAGCATGATGCTGCGCACCCATTGTCAGACGTCCGGCGTGTCATTGACGGAAAAAGACCCCTTTAATAATGTGATCCGCACCACCGTTGAAGCCATGGCGTCAATGCTGGGCGGCACCCAGTCGCTGCATACCAATGCTTTGGATGAGGCCATCGCCTTGCCGACGGATTTTTCGGCGCGTATTGCCCGTAATACCCAGATTGTGCTGCAAGAAGAAACCGGTATGTGCAATGTGGTCGATCCGCTGGGCGGGTCATATTATGTGGAGCATCTGACCAATGAACTGGTGCAGGAAGCCTGGAAAATAATCACCGAGATTGAAGATATGGGCGGCATGACAAAGGCCGTTGAAAGCGGTATGCCCAAATTAAAAATCGAAGAAGCCGCCGCCAAAAAACAAGCCCGCGTTGATCGCGGCGAAGAAGTGGTGGTCGGGGTTAATAAATACCGCCTTGAAAAAGAAGATGCCATTGACATTTTGGACGTGGATAATGACGCGGTTCGCACGTCCCAAATCGCGCGCCTGACCAAAATGAAGGCCGTGCGGGACGATGAAAAATGCGCCGCCGCTCTGAAAGCCTTGACAGAGGCCGCGCGGGGCAGCGATAATCTGCTGGAGAAAGCCGTTGACGCGGCGCGGGCGCGGGCGTCTCTCGGCGAAATTTCGGATGCGATGGAGATTGTTTTTAACCGCCACCGGGCAGAGGTGAAATCCATCTCCGGCGTTTATGGCTCTGCGTTTAAGGATGATAAGGGATTTAACAAAATTCAAAAAGAAATCGAAGAATTTACCAAAGATCAAGGCCGCCGCCCAAGGATTCTGGTGGTTAAAATGGGTCAGGACGGCCATGACCGGGGGGCGAAGGTTATCGCCACCGCCTTTGCCGATATTGGCTTTGATGTGGATATCGGGCCGCTGTTTCAAACACCGGCCGAGGCCGCGCGGGAAGCTATCGAAAATGACGTTCATATCATTGGCGTATCATCGCTCGCCGCCGGTCATAAAACCCTGATCCCCCAATTGATTGCGGAACTGAAAAAAGAAGGCGCCAGCGAAATCATGGTCATCTGCGGCGGGGTTATTCCTGCTCAGGATTATGACTTCCTCTATGACGCCGGCGTCGCCGCCATCTTCGGCCCCGGCACCAACATCCCCCAAGCCGCCGCCAAAGTCCTCGAAGTTTTGGGGCAGCGGGGGTAAATTCTGCCTCTTACATATTACTTCTGCGCGCCCCACTGTCATCATTCTTGCCCGACCCTTCGTCATCCCCGGACAGTAGTGTGCGAAGGCAGGTATCCAAAATCTTCATATTTACGGGGGCTGTATGTGCAGACACGCAAATATTTGAATGTGTTTATGCAAAACAGGCCAGCTTGAATAATGGAAGGGTTGAGAAATAAAGATCAATCGATTTTGAGCTAGTCAATTTTCATGGTTTTTAAGGTTAATTGCTTTTTTCCCTTTTGTTTGATAATTTTGCATTCGTGAAATTAACACGGGAGGAAGTAATGAACGCTGAAGAAAATAACGGGGTTCATTGGAGCACTTGGTTGCGTTCTGCTTTTGCTCAGAACCAATTGGGGACAGTATACTATTGTTGCGACCAATTGGGGACGGACCAATTGGGGACAGTATACTATTGTTGGGAAAACTGGGGATAGTATCCTGCCTCTATATTTCCTCAGATAGCCCCTCCCATCGTCATGCTGAACTTGTTTCAGCATCCATTATCCGTTTAAAGTCAGGTATAAATCGTTCCCGTCAGGATTATTCTCTTCTATCAGGTTTATTTTCCATTGGCGATGCCATCGTTTGAGCTGTTTTTCACGTTCGATGGCATCAATGGTTCTGTCAAATACTTCATAATAAACTAAAAATTTAACATCATATTTTTTTGTGAAACCATCAACCGCGTTGTTTTTATGTTGCCAGATACGTTTCGCAAGGTCACTTGTCACCCCAATATAGAGTGTGCCTTTACGTTTGGATGCCAAAATATATGTGTATCCTTGTCTATTCATGATTGCAGCATAAGCCATATGGATGCTGAAACAAGTTCAGCATGACGGTGGAGGATACAATACTGATTAGATGATCTGTTTTAGGTCTGACATTGCTCTAACAGATGTTGCACTTGTTTCGTGAGTCCAGAGTATCCAGAATTTTCAGAAAAACGGGATTTCATCCTTCGAGGGAATGACGAAATAGTGCAGAGCCAGCGTAGATTGACGTGAAGGCAAATAACCTGCTCTGATTCTGGTGTTTGCAGGCAGGAATGGTTTTTCGTGTATTTTGAGATAGAAAAATGATAAATATAGTTAAGAAAATTAATTTTCTCTTGAAAGAACAGGACCAATATATGACCTATGATTCAGATAATATTTTTGCGAAGATTTTGGGGGGGGAGATTCCTTGTGATAAGGTTTATGAGGATGAATTTTCGCTGGCTTTTCATGATATTAATCCGCAAGCCCCCGTTCATATATTGGTTATCCCCAAGGGTGAATATGTCAGTATGGCCGATTTTACGGCCAATGCGCCGTCAGATTTGATCGCGGGTTTTTTCCGTGCGGTGGGGCAGGTGGCGCGCGAAGGCGGCTTAGAAGCTCCGGGCTATAGAATATTAGCCAATGCGGGCGCGGATGCCCATCAGGAAGTGCCCCATCTGCATATCCATATCTTTGGCGGCAAGCGGCTTGGGCCTATGCTGGCCGGATAAATAGGGCGCAAATCAGAAAAAAATAATATTAGTTGTATTTTCCCTTGACTCTGCTCTTTCTTTTACCATATGAGAGCCAACTTATGGTTAATTTGTAAAAGCGGGTGCGGGGAGTCACCCTCTTTTTAAACAAGGAAAAAAGAAAATGTCGACTTCTGCTGATGCGGTTCAATCGCAGCTTATGGCTGTAAATCAATCGCATGATATTCCCGTTCCTCTTTTGCGGGATTTATATGAATATTGGCAGGGCAAGAAAGGCAATCGCAAGATGCCGTCCCGTCCTGATATATGTCCTACAGAGATCATTGACCTGTTGCCCAAAATCCTTCTGATCGATGTTGAGTATGAGCCGCAACGCTTTCGCTTCAGGCTCGTTGGCACGGATGTGGTCAGGGTTATGGGGCAGGATGCAACTGGCAAATATCTGGATGAACTGTCATCCAATTCGGCCATACATGACCGGCTGTTATGGCTTGTCCGGCAAAAAACCACCTATTATGTGACGTCACAACTAGATTGGCTGAATAGGAGCTTTCAAAAATATCATGTCCTTGGATTGCCGCTCGGGGATGAGGCGGGCAATGTCAATATGATTATGTATGGCATTGATCAATTTTAAGGCACGGGTAAATAGCGGTATTATTCCGCTGTTTCTTTGGCTGTGCGCGCCTTATAGGCCCGAATGGCCTTGTTCATTTGATCGGCAACCTGGGTTTCAAGGGCATAGGCGTAATCAAATAATTGATCCCATTCGGTAATTTGTTGTTCTGTTGCCACATCCCCGATTGCCGTTTTTTCCGTGGCGATACAATTCTGAAAATTCAGGATGGCGGGTTGGAAATCATTTTTTATGGTTTTCAGGGCCGCTAAAATATCCTCTTTAGGGGCCGCCGCGCCGTCCGGAATGACCGGCGCCAAGGGCGGACGACAAGAGGTTACCGCATAAGCAGAGCTGCTCAGGGCAAATAAAATCACTGTGAAAGTTATAAATTTACGCATTAGAGACATGGCTTTCCTCTTTCTTAGGTGGTATCTTTGGTTTAGATGATATTTCCAGTAACTTCGCCGAGAAACCACCTTAGGTCAAGTATAATTTATTTGCGATATATTTTTTAAGGTCAATATCAGGCCTTGCGCCCAAATGGGTGATGACTTCGCTGGCCACAAGATTGCCCATACGCCCGCAAACGCCAAGATCAAGGCCGCGCGTATAGCCGTGAAGAAAGCCCGCCGCAAACATATCGCCGGCCCCTGTGGTATCGATTAAATCGCTCACCGGGGAACCCTTCACGGTAATGATGTCATCCGCACTGACAATGATGCAGCCTGCTGCGCTGCGGGTAATGGCGGCAACTTCGCAATGTTGCTGCACGGCCTTAATCGCATCGTTCAAATCTCGCGTATCATATAGCATCAACAGCTCTTCCTCATTGGCAAAGAGAATATCAATTTCATGTTCGGCAAGATGCAGGAATTCCTGTTTATGGCGGCCGACACAGAAACTGTCGGACAGGCTGATGGATGTCTTGCGTCCGGCCTTATGGGCGAGCGTCATGGCCTTTCGAAAGGCGGCTTTGGCATTTTCGGGATCCCAAAGATATCCTTCCATATAAGTCACGAAGGCACCCGCCACTTGTGCCTCATCAATATCCGCTTCCATCAGATTAACGCAGGCCCCAAGATAGGTGCACATGGTGCGTTCGGCATCGGGGCTTACCATGACAAGGCAACGGGCCGTTGAAACACCGCTCTCATCCTTTTTCGTGGTATATTCAATGCCAAGAGATTTGATGTCATGGTCAAAAACATGACCCATCTGGTCATTTTTGGTTTTGCCAATATAGGCCGTTCTGCTGCCCATAGAGGCAAGTCCGGCGATGGTATTGGCGGCTGACCCACCAGAACATTCAACGGCAGAACCCAGCTTGCCATAGAGTTTTTCAGAGGTCTCTTCATCGACAAGCTGCATGCTGCCCTTGGGGATGTCATGGTCGATAAGAAAGTCATCCTCTACCTGAACCAGAATATCAACAATGGCATTTCCAATACCCAATACATCAAATTTATGTGTCATATTTCCTCACATTAATACCCTTCAATACCCTTCGAATTATGGGGGGAGTATAAGATGGGGCATGAAGCATGCAAGCGTAAAAAATCAGATTTAACAAAATCTTTCTTGCCTTTTGACATAATAAGCTCATATTTTCCTGTAAGGGTGGTTAAGGGTTGATACCTGTAAGGATAAAAAACGTGAAAAATATCATGAGTGCCGTAACGCGGACTTTGGCTCAAGTCTTCGACCCCGCTTTTCTCAAAGTTTTTATATTGGGTATTCTGACCACCATTGCCGCTATGGTTCTCACATGGTTTCTGGCAAATTACCTGAAAGATCAATTTATCCTCACCCAGTTTGACTGGCAGTGGGTGAATAGTTTTTTCCAGTGGCTGCTTGATATTGACTGGATTTTCAATATTATCTTTTTCTTTCTTATGGGCATATTTTTTCCGCCTATCGCCACTATTTTTATGACGCTTTATCTGGATGATGTTGTTGATGCGGTGGAAGATAAATATTATCCGGATCATAAGGCGGGCAAAAGACTGGGGGTTGCGCATCTGGCTTATTTGGCCCTGCGGCTGGCCTTTATGATTATCCTCTTGAATATCATTGTGATCCCGCTTTACATCTTCTTTTTCTGGCTGCCTTTTGTGCCGTTGATTATCTTTTATACGTTGAATTCTTATCTGCTGGGCTGGGGCTATTATGAAATGGTCGCCGTCCGTCATTTAGGAATCAAGGAAGCCGGCCGCCACCGTAAATCCATTCGGGGGCAAGTTCTGGGCGGCGGCTTTATGATTACTCTGCTGTATACTCTTCCCGTGATTAACCTGACCGCCCCTATTTTAGGGGCCGCGATTCTGGCTCATATATTCCATCTGACGATCCGGTCAGAGGGGCGGGACGTATGATGCGGGTTATAATATTGGGCGTCATGACGGCATTGCTCGCCGGATGTCAAACCCCTGAAAAACCTATCGAGCAAGCGCCCCCGCCAATAGCGGCGGCGGAAGAAGTCCCTGAAGAACCAATAAATATTGAGCCCCCCCAGCCGCGTTTCATCATGGCGAACATCATGGGCCTCGCGCCGGCTACGCTGCTTAATATTCTTGGGGAGCCCTCGTTAAAACGGCGTGAGCGCGAGGCAGAGGTCTGGCTTTACGGGAATTCAGAATGCCGGCTTCATCTTTATTATTATCCTGATGATAATGGTGATTTTCGGCTGGATTATGCGGCGGCCGTAGCGGCAGACCCCGCAGCAGAAAATCCCACGGTATCGCCCAATGCCTGCCTGAATAGTCTGGTGATCCCGGAAAAACAATTGCCGGATCTTATCATCCCTAAATTGGATCAAGAACCGTCTTATCCCGGTATGGGCATAGATCCTCTACCGGACATGTCGGGCAACTAGGACGCCTTGCCTTGCAGATATAACGCCCATGGAGGATCAGCCAGTGATGGGCATGGCGCGCAAATTCAGGCGGAATGGCTTTTTCCAGTTTCTTTTCAACGGCGAGGGGTGTTTTCCCCACGGCCATTTTTGTCCTGTTGCCGACCCGAAACAGATGGGTGTCGACCGCAATGGTCGCATGGCCAAAGGCGATATTCAAGACCACATTTGCGGTCTTTCGGCCCACGCCGGCCAGCGTTTCCAGGTCTTCGCGGTTTTCGGGAACAATACCGCCAAAATCATTGATGAGCTTTTCTGCCGCCTTGATGACATTCCGGGCCTTGGTGTTAAACAGCCCGATGGTTTTGATATGGTCTTTCAGGCGTTTTTCCCCTAAATCCAGCATGTCCTGCGGGGCTCTGACGATCTTGAATAATGCCTTTGTGGCTTTATTTACGCCAATATCCGTGGCCTGCGCCGATAAGGCCACGGCGACTAATAATGTATAGGGGTTGGTATAATCAAGTTCGCCCTGCGGCTCAGGATCACGTTCCTGAAGCCGGCGGAAAAATTCCCATACATCCTTTTTCTTCATTCTTTGGGAAGCCCTAAAACATCTGCCATATCATAAAAGCCCGGCTTCTGTTTTGCGGCCCAGATCGCGGCTTTCACCGCGCCGCGTGCGAAGATCACCCTATCGCCGGCTTTATGGGTCAGTTCGATCCGTTCATCATCGGCATTAAAGCTTACCACATGTTCGCCGGCGACATTGCCGCCGCGCAAGACGGCAAAGCCAATATCGCCGCGTTTTCGTGCGCCCGTGATGCCATCGCGGTTTTTATCGGCCACCTGATCAAGGTCAACGGCCCGCCCTTTCGCGGCTTCCATGCCAAGGCTTAAGGCCGTGCCGGACGGGGCGTCAACCTTATGCCGATGATGCATCTCAAGGATCTCGATATCATAATCCGCATTCAGCATGCTGGCGGCTTTGCGGGTCAGGTAAAATAGTAAATTAACCCCAAGCGAAAAGTTGGACGCATAAACCACGGCCACGGATTTTGCGGCCCTATGCAAAGATTTTTCGTCTTCTGCTGTCATGCCCGTGGTGCCGATAATATGAATGGTGTCATATTTTGCCGCATGGTTTGTATGCAGAACCGTGGCAGTCGGACAGGTAAAATCAATGATCACATCTGAATTTTTGAAGAGAATTTCCGCCTCAGGGGTGATTTTGAGGCCGGTATCAAGACCACTTGCCGGATGCCGGATGGTTTGGCCGATATATGGGCTGTCATGACGTTCGGTGCCGCCTGATAATATGGCTGTTTCCTGATCAAGGATGGCCCCGATCAGCATTTTCCCCATACGTCCGCCGCAGCCAACAACCCCTATTTTTATTTTGGTCATGATATTCTCCCTATGCATTACCATCTTTGTAAACAATTAGAGGCCATATGGAAAGGCGCGCAACAGGAAAATTTACTTTTTGTGTTTTTTGATGTCATCTTCTTCGAACAGGGCGCGGTAGGATGCGCCCTCAAGGTCATCATATTGGCCAGAACGCATGCTCCAGAGGAAGCCAGCAAGGCCAATCAGCCCTAGAAATAAAGCGATAGGGATAAGGAAAATAAGGCCTTCCATTATTTGACCCTCATTTTTTCAGGGGAGAATAGCGGAATCAGGTTAAGCCGGAAGGCGTTGGTGGTCACCACCATTGAAGAGCCCGACATGGCCAATGCGCATATGAGCGGGGTCAAAAATCCGGCGGCGGCAAAAGGTATGGCAATCAGATTATAAAGGGCGGCAAGGCCAAAATTGCTAAAGACCAGTTTTCGGCTGGACTTTGATATTTGATAGGCGCGGACAACGGAAGACAGCGTCTGCGATTGAAATATGAAATCTGCGGCATTCTGGCTGACATCTGCGGCGGTTGAAGGGGATATGGACACATAGGCTGCGCTGAGCGCCGGGGCATCATTCAGCCCGTCACCCACCATCAGAATTTTCTTGCCCTGTGCTTTAAGCTCTTCCAGACGATCAATCTTATCCTGTGGTTTGGCCTCTCCATGGTAATTGGTGATGCCAAGCTCTTTGGCGACATCTTTGACCACATCCACCCGGTCGCCGGACAACAACAAGACTTCGAAGCCTTTTTTCTGGAACCAGTTCACCACTTGGACAGCATCCGTGCGCAAGCGATCCTGAAAGGTAAAAAGGACGGGTGTCTTATCGCCGGATTTCAGCCAAAGTTCGCTAAAGCGGTTATTATGCTGAACGCCCGTGCCGACTTGGCACCAATCACGATTGCCAAGGCGGACTTCTGTGCCATTGATGGTGGCTTTCAGGCCCATACCCGGTTCTTCATGAAGCGGGCTTGTGGTTGCGATGGTGGGAATATCGCGCTCATGGCAGGCCACGATTAATGCCCGGCATAACGGATGGCTAGAGGCTTTGGCCAGAGAGGCTGCCAGCTCAAGCATGGCAGGGTCAAGGCTATCGCCATTGGGAGTTTTCGGGATTATTTCCGGCTGGCCCAATGTTAAGGTGCCGGTTTTGTCAAAGGCGACCACATCAATTTCGGCAAGCCGTTCAAGCCCGTCCGGTGCCTTGACCAATATGCCATTTTTAAACAGGCGGCTCGCGGCAATAACCTGTACCACAGGCACGGCCAGCCCCAAGGCGCAGGGGCAGGTAATGATCAAAACCGCAATGGCGGTAATCAGGGATTGTTGCCAGCCGACATCACTAAACCCCATCCAGCCGATAAAGGTCAGCAGCGCCAGCAGATGAACAGCGGGGGCATAAATCTGGGCCGCTCTGTCGGCTAGCCGGACATATTTGGCCCGGCCTTGCTCGGCAATTTCCATCAGGCCGATAATCTCGTCCAGCAGGGTTTTTCCGGACAGCGCCGTGATGCTGATATCAAGGGCGCCGCTAATATTTATCGTGCCGGCAAAAACTTTGTCTTCAAGGCCAGCTGATACGGGCAGTGTTTCGCCGGTAACAAGGCTGGTGTCCACTTCGGAGATGCCGCGAATGATCACGCCGTCCACGGGAATGCGGTCCCCCGGCGCAACCCGAACAATCATCCCCGGGCGCAACATATCAATGATGCAGCTCTCGCTATCGCCTGTTTCTGTGACGATGGCGGCCTTGCCCGGACGGTAACTCATCAGGTTATGGGCGGTGGCGCGGGCATGATTGCGCATTTTTCGATCCAGATAACGCCCAATCAACAGGAAAAACAGCAGCATCACAGCCGCATCATAATAGGTATCGCCGCTGCGCATAATCGTCTGCATGACGCTCATGCCTAAAGACAGGATCACAGCCAGAGAAATCGGCACATCCATATTAAGTCTGCGGGCTTTAACAGCGCCCCATGCAGATTTATAAAAAGGCATCCCCGCGACAGCAGAGGCGGGCAGGGCGATCAGGGCTGACATCCAATGGAAAAACCCGCGCGTTTCATGACCCATATCGGTTCCGGCCCATTCGGAAATGGAGAATAACATGATGTTCATCATGGCAAATCCGGCTATCGCCATACAAATCAGCAGCCAGCGCCCCTCTTTATCATCCGCCGCCGCAGAAGGGCTGTCTTTAAACATATATCCTTTAAAGCCCAATTCTTTTAAGGCATCGATGACCTCATCATTATTGGCGGCGGCACAAGGGTTATTCCCGGCCCATTCCACCGCCAGCCGCTGGGTGGTAAGGTTTAAGCGCGCATTTTTTATGAAGGTTTTTTTCTGTAACGCGCCTTCGATTTCGCGAATGCATGAGGGGCAATGCAAACCTTCCACCACAAAATGCTCTAAAGGCACGGCGCTGCCCTCAAATGCATTTCTTGAGTCTAAAGACGTCATTATATTTCCTTTGATGCCGCAGCTACCGATATTTTTTGTTTGAGTTTATATAGGTCGCCATTCGGTCGTTTTACAAGAATTTCCACATTCCATTGCCCGGCAAGCGGCAGGGACAGAGGGGCCGTGTAAAGATTGCCCCGGCTTTTGGTCAGGATGATTTCCTGATCATAGATGTTGGTTACGGCGCGGGTCACCAGAGCCGAAACCTTGGCTGGCGGCAAATCATTCTCTGGCCAGATAACCTCTATATCCAACCGACCCGTTTCACCGGCTTCTGCGGTGATCATTTCGGGACTGTGCCGCAAATAAATTTCCCAGCCAGATTCCGCCTGCTTTGCCGCAGAGGTGATTTGCTCGTTATAGTGGATGCCCTTGCGGTAAGAATTTTCCGTTTCAAGACCGCCCCAGGTTCCCAGCGCAAAATAGGTCATAATGCCATTGACGGTAAAGACAACCAGAAAAAATCCGACAATCCACATTAAGGCTTTTTTGCCCGTAAATTGGCGGGTGTTTTGAGATTTTTCATTCTCAGGGGTCATTTCTTTGGTCCTTTGAAGCTGGTTACATTTTCACTAATGCTGTCACTGTCAAGGTCTTTGGCTGTGATGGTGAAATTGATGCTGTTACTTGTTAAATCTTCTTTGGGTACGGTCAGGTAGACTTTTACCGACCTGAGCCGGTCGCGGCCCACTTCTATCACAGGCAGGCCTTCGGCGGTTGTTTCCTGAATACCGACGACGTTCATTTTATAATGCTGCAACCCGGAAATGCTCAGGGAAAATGATCTAATATCATGGGATTTGTTTAATATTTTGACGGTATAACCATTGCGGATATCACCGGATGATAAATGAACATACAAGGGATTTCGGTCCCGCAAAATATTCACATCAAGGTCGGATCTGTTCATCAGACCATAAAATATGCCGCCGCCCACGATGATAATAAGCAGGGTATAGAATAAAGTTCGTGGCCGAATGATCTGGATTTTTTCCGGTTCATTATTCGCGCGCCGGTCAAAATTTGCCAGACTGTCATAGGCAATCAATCCTTTTGGCCGGCCAATTTTCTCCATAACTTCGTCGCAGGCATCAATGCATAAAGAGCATTGAATACATTCAAGCTGCAGGCCGTCACGAATATCAATTCCCATGGGGCAAACAACCACACATTGACGGCATTGTACGCAATCGCCGCGTCCCTCCCAGCTATCACCTTTTTTGTGAGGGGCGCGGGGTTCTCCCCTGTCATCTTTATACATGACGGAAAGGGTGTCATTATCCATCATGACTCCCTGAATACGGGGCCAGGGACACATGTATGTACAGACCTGCTCGCGGGCGAAACCGCCCAGAATATAGGTGGTGAAGGTGAGCAGGGAAATCCAGAAATAAGTGGTGAGCGGGGCGTCAAAGGCGATAAGTTCAGCCATTAACGTCGGGGCATCATTCATATAGAAGACCCATGCGCCGCCCGTGAGGACGGAAATGACAAGCCAGATGATATGTTTTATGGTTCTTTTGGCAAATTTTGACCAGGACCAGTTGGCGTTGTCCAGTTTTATGCGGGCATTCCGATCGCCTTCTATGAACCGTTCCACCACTAAAAACAGATCAACCCAAACAGTCTGCGGGCAGGTATAGCCGCACCATATGCGCCCAGCGGTACTGGTCACCAGAAAAAGCGCAATCGCGGCCAATATTAACAGACCGGTAATATAATAGACTTCCTGCGGCCAGATCTCGATAAAGAAGAAATAGAAACGGCTGTTGGTTATATCGACCAGAATAGCTTGATCCGGAATCCCCGGCCCCCGATCCCATCTTATCCAGGGGGAGAGATAATAGATGCCAAGTGTGATGATCATCACCCACCATTTAATGGTTCGAAAGGTCCCCTTGGCACGCTTGGGATGGATTTTTTTCTGGGCGGCGTATAAAGAGCGGTATTCCGACTTATTTACCGCATCAACAGCCGCGCGTTCGACATCGGCGTGGGGCACGATTGGCTTCGCGGCTTGTTGGGGAGGTTCAGAATCTTGCGGCTTTTTTGCCATAATGGTCATACCCTGTTTTTTATCAGATAATCATTCCGGCCCTATCCTGCCTCCCCGCAAGGACAATGCCGGAATATTGGGCCGGAATATTGTCGTATTTTTAATCACTCACCCCCGCCCAGGGTGTGAATATAAACGGCAAGGGCCTTGATTGTTGCCGGATCAAGACGGCCCGCCCAAGAGGGCATAACTCCTTTGCGGCTATAAGAAATGGTGGAGATCAAAGTCTGCTGATCGTCACCGAAAAGCCATATGCTGTCGGCCAGATTAGGCGCGCCAAAATCTTTGTTTCCTGTCGCATCTTCGCTGTGACAGGCGGCGCAATTTTCCTGATATATCTCAAATGATCCGGACGGCGCGGTTACCGATGTATCAGATAGGGAAGTGACATAGGCGGCCACATCTTTTATCTGGCCTTCGTCCAGAAATTCATCCGTCAGGAATGCCGGCATATCGCTGAGGCGGGTGTCATCATGTACGCCGCGGATACCCACTGTAATGGTTTCATGAATTTCATCCAATGAGCCGCCCCAGAGCCAGTCATCATCATTCAGGTTCGGATAGCCCTTGGTACCTGATGCGCCCGATCCATGGCAGCCCGCGCAATTGTCGCCGAATACAGCCTTGCCGGAAGCCATCGAAAATTCTAACAGATTCTGATCATTTTCGATGGTTTCAAGGTCTGCCGATAAAAGCTTCTCAGAATAAATCTTGCGGGTCTCTTTCGCTTCATTTAATTGCGCGGCGACCACATCACGCTGAGAATAGCCTAAAACGCCTTTGGAATAGTCATTGATCAATGGCCAAGCGGGCATGGCAATCCAGTATCCTACGGCCCAAATAATTGTGGCATATAAAGTCCATAACCACCAGCGCGGCATCGGGGTGTCTAATTCTTTAACACCGTCCCACTCATGGCCAGTTGTATAGGTGTCGGTAATTTCATCATATTCTGGTTCGTTTGACATATATTATTCCTTATCCGTCCCTTATTCGTCATCTAGGGGGCGATTGGCCGCCTCGGAAAATGTTTCATTGTTGGCAGGCCAAAGGGCATATACAATAGCCGTAACGAACATGCCGAAGAGAAACAGCAGCCCCCAGGTTTCAGCAAAATTAGCAACTTCCAGATGTGTCATTATCTTATTCCTACCGGTTATTTTCTTTGGCATTATAGATTGAAAAATCAACCAGAGTGCCGAGCATCTGCATATAGGCTATCAAGGCATCTAATTCGCTGATTTTCGCTGGGTTGCCGTCAAAATCACGAACCTGAGCCGAGGGATAACGCTCTATAAAGGCATCATAGCCGTCAGAATATTCATCAAGTTGCGCTTTTAAATCCGCGATGGCATAGGTGATTTGCGCTTCGCTGTAAGGTACGCCAACCATCTGATTGGCTTTCAGGTCATAGCTGATCAAATTGAAATCCAGATCGGCCTTTGCCAGAAAAGGATAGCCGGGCATGATGGATTCAGGCACAACGGCCCTTGGATCATTCATATGTTCCCGGTGCCACTCGTCTGAATATTTATTGCCGACACGGGCAAGATCAGGGCCGGTTCTTTTTGACCCCCATTGGAAGGGATGGTCATACATGCTTTCGGCGGCCAATGAATAATGACCATATCTTTCCACTTCATCCCGGGTAGATCGGATCATCTGGGAATGGCAATTGTAACAGCCTTCACGGATATAGACATTGCGGCCCGCCAGTTCCAATGGGGTATAGGGCCGCATGCCCTTAACTTTTTCTATGGTGTTTTCCAGATAAAACAGCGGGGCAATTTCCACCAGACCACCAATAGAAACCGTGATTAAAATACCAACCAGAAGAATGATAGGGTTTTTCTCAAATATGGCATGTGAGAATGACATTTTCTTTTTTGGCTTCTTTTCTAATGACATTATTATTTTCCTTATTCGTTCTGGTGGCTTATTCAGCAGGGACAGTTTTGGGGGCTGTCTCTGGTGTCTCTGATGTCTCTGATGTCTCTGGGACAGCATCGCCTTCGCCGCGCACCGTTCTCCAGAGGTTATAGGCCATGATCAGGCTGCCGATAACGAACAATAATCCCCCGACGGCCCGGATAATATTGGGGATAAATTTAGCGGCAACCGTTTCCACAAAGGCATATTCCAAAAACCCAAGGGCATCATAAGACCGCCACATCAGGCCCTCCATAATACCGGACACCCACATGGAACAGATGTAAAGTACAATGCCGATCGTAGATATCCAGAAATGCATATTCACCAATTTTAAGGAATAGAGACCTTTACGTTTCCAGAGCCACGGGAACAGGCAATATAGCGCGCCAAAGCTGATATAGGCGACCCAGCCAAGAGCGCCGGAATGCACATGGCCCACGGTCCAGTCGGTATAATGACTAAGACCATTCACAGCTTTAATGGACATTAATGGCCCTTCAAAAGTGCTCATGCCATAAAAAGCAAGGGAAACAACCATCATCTTCAGAACCGGATCGGTGCGTAATTTATCCCATGCTCCGCTTAGGGTCATCAGGCCGTTGATCATGCCGCCCCAGGATGGCATCCATAGAATGATGGAGAAAGTCATCCCCAAAGTCTGCGCCCAATCCGGCAGTGCGGTATAATGAAGGTGATGCGGCCCGGCCCAGATATAGAGAAAAATCAATGACCAGAAATGAATGATGGACAAGCGATATGAATATATTGGGCGTTCGGCGCGTTTGGGGACAAAATAATACATGATACCCAGAAAACCGGCGGTCAGAAAGAAGCCAACGGCATTATGGCCGTACCACCATTGGGTCAAGGCCCCCTGAACCCCGGCGAACAGCGAATAGCTTTTTGGCTCAACAAAGGAGATCGGCATGGACAGATTATTGACCAGATGCAACACGGCAACGGTGGCAATGAACGCAAGGTAAAACCAGTTTGCCACAAAAATATGCGGCTCTTGCCGGCGGCGTAGTGTGATAAGGAAAGTCAGCAGATAGACAATCCAAACGATGGTCAACCAAATGTCAACATACCATTCTGGCTCAGCATATTCTTTGCCTTGGGTGATGCCAAGAACATAACCTGTGGCGGCTAGAACGATGAACAGCTGATACCCCCAGAAAACAAACCATGGGGCAATTTCGCCGGCTAATCTGGCTTTGCTGGTTCTTTGTACCACATAAAATGATGTGGCGATCAGGACATTGCCCCCAAAGGCAAAAATCACAGCCGAGGTATGCAGGGGGCGAAGCCGCCCGAAATTGGTCCATTCAAGGTCAAAATTCAAGGCGGGAAAGGCCAGCTGCCAGGCAATGATATCCCCAACCAGAAAACCGATAACGCCCCAGAAGACGGCGGCAATAGCCCCGGCCTTGATCACCCCGTCATTGTAAAAAACACCAGCCGGTGATTTCTCAGCCGCGACCCTGCCATTGCCGGGGTTCCCGAATTTTATAACCGCAAAGATGCCAAGGGCAAAGGCAAGGATCATGATGTACCCATGAAACGCCATGGGCGCTGAGCTGGTTTTGGCGACGATGAAAACGGCCATTAAAACACCGATGCCGAGGCTCAGAGAGGTTAATCCTTTTGCCAGACTATTGACGGTGGGGGGGGGACTGAGGTGTGTCATTTTTATAACCTGAATTTTAAATGTTGAATGTTCTTTCTATTCAATAACCTGATGTCAATTTGCATGTTACTAAATATATTGAACAGTTATATTTATTATAAATTGAACGATTAAGCTATTCATATCGACCAATCATTGATGCAGGTCAACTATAATTCACAATATCTGCCTCATGAAAAAAACTATATGATTTTTTATATAAGAAACAAAGTGAGAATGGCTTGAGGGCGTTAATTTAAAGAGATATGGTAAATTTGAAATTTTAGGATATTTAATAAGGAAAATGATAAAGTGACATATGAAACCATCAAAAAGATTTGCATATTAAATATTTTATCATTTAGAAACGGCATGGTTATTCGGGCCAATATTCGGGCCAATATTCGGGCCAATATTCGGGCCAATATTCGGGCTAGTGTAAGGTTGGGTATCATTATGGTTGTTTCGGGCTTGGCGGCCTGCGGGGATCAACATAGTGACGGGGGCGATCGCCATGTCAAAGAAGTTCATAAAAGAATTTTAACCTTAGACAGCCATGTGGATATTTCTTCTGATTATACTTTTGATCCGGCTTTTGATCCGGGAAAATTGACAGGCATGAAAGTCGACATCCCCAAAATGACGGCGGGCGGCCTGGACGCGGCCTTTTTTGTGGTTTATGTCGGGCAAACCGCGCGAACAGAAGAAAATTACGTGACGGTTAAACAGGACGCCCTGCGTAAGTTTGCGGGGATTCACAGGATGACCGATGAGCTTTATCCTGATCAAATCGGACTTGCTTATAGTCCGGCTGAGGTTAGGCGTATATATAAAGAGGGTAAAAAGGTCGCCATCATTGGCATAGAGAACGGCTATGCCATTGGCCGGGACATTGCGCTGGTCGAAGATTATTATAACCGGGGTGCCCGATATATGACCTTGGCCCATAATGGACATAACGACATATGTGACAGCGCCCAGCCCAAGGAAAAGCTGGGCGATATGCCGACAGAGCATGGCGGGGTCAGTGAATTTGGCACGCAGGTCATCGGTGAAATGAACCGGCTTGGTATGATGGTGGATATTTCGCATGTGTCAATGGATTGTATGACGCAGGCGGTAAATATATCCAAGGCTCCGGCCATTGCGTCTCATTCCGGGGTTCGGGCTTTGGTCGATCATCCCCGTAATCTGACGGATGCGCAGATGACATTGCTGGCGCAAAGGGGCGGGGTCATGCAATTGGTGGCCTATTCGGGTTTTTTGAAAATTGATACGGCGCGAAGCGATGCCATTGATGCCCTTGCCGAATCTGTCGCAGGGCGCCATGGATTTTCTTCGGATGATTATGAAAATATCGAGCAAACAGATGAATGGCAGAAGGGCCGACAAGAAATAGATGAGAAATATCCCTTGGCCACGGTCAAGGATTTTGTCGATCATATTGATTATGCCGTAAGGCTTATCGGCATCGATCACGTCGGCATAAGCTCTGATTTCGATGGCGGGGGAGAAATTATTGGCTGGAAGGATGCTTCAGAAAGTTTGAATATCACCCGTGAGCTCATGGCCCGGGGATATTCGCAAGAAGATATTGCCAAAATATGGGGGGGGAATCTGCTCCGAACCTGGGAAGACGTAAATCGTACTGCGGCTCAGTTAAAAGCGGCCAAGATATATAAATGAGCTGCGTTGGGGCGCGCAATCCCGTGATCTTCACGTTGGCGACGAACGCCGCGTTCGAGCTGGAGCCGATCGGCGGCAGAAAGGAAGTGAGCGCGTATCATGATCAATATAGAATCTATTCAACTCAAAGCGTCAATGAAATATTCGCGATTTCGGTGACTCAGTGTATAGATGGTTTATTTATGTCAATTCTTTAAATTTTTCGGACGTTTCGTTATATTCCAGCAAACGACCTTCGCCGATGTCATAATGCCAGGCATGGATTTTAAGGCGATCCTGCGTCATGGCTTCTTTGACCCAAGGGAATGTGACAAGGTTTTTGAGGGATATCAGGCTCGCGCGTTGTTCGCATATTTTGGCGCGGCTTTTGGTATCGGTGGCGGCTTTTTCCTGATCTGTGAAGACGGCGGCATCATCAACAATCTGCATCCAGGGCCGGATGAAGCTGTAATGTTTGGCTGGCTCGGGATTTTCCGGTTTTGGATTATCGTGATCTGCCATAAGCGCGCGAATGCCGCCGCAGCCGCTATGGCCCATAATGACGATATGTTCGACTTTCAAATGAATAACGGCAAATTCAATGGCGGCACTTGTGCTGTGATGGGTATTGCCGCTTTCATGGTAAGGCGGCACCAGATTGGCCACATTATTAACCACAAAAATATCGCCCAGGCTGGCTCTGGTGATGATTGCCGGATTAACGCGGCTGTCACTACAGGCGATGATCATGACTTTGGGGCTTTGGCCTTCTTTGGCCTCACTGAGCCAAGCGGAATTTTCCTGTGATAGATATTGGCTCCGGAAGGCTTTATACCCTTCAAGGAGCTTTGCGTAAGATGCCATAATTTGAGAAATCCTATAATAAATTTTGTGTAAATCTAAATGCTGACTTGTTTCAAGCCAGCAACATCATGATAATAACCATTGGAAAAGCAGGGCGCAATCATTTCCGCTTCAAGCAGGTCGTTTGCTTGGTCGAGGGCGATTTTTTCATCAAGGAAATCCCGGGTTAACTGGCTGATCTTCACCATATTCACATCATGGGGCGACAGGCGAAAATTTTGAATGCCCATGGCGCTCAGCTCCGGCAGTTCCGCCATAAGATTACAATAGGTATAAGACAGGGTCTGCAAGCCATTAATGGTCAGAAACCGTTGCCCCTCCATGGTATCCACGGTCAAGCCATCCGGATCGTTGCCGCAAACATACTGGCAGCCATCTTTATGGATTTTATGGGCGCGGGCATGATAACAACGGGCGGAAAT
>UOFW01000047.1_pt1 | contig 20749 bp, 17 predicted proteins | sample 1989241 | NCBI WGS metagenome assembly UOFW01 (sample SAMEA4712195, study PRJEB27164) | hydrothermal vent metagenome | biome: marine basaltic hydrothermal vent biome; feature: marine hydrothermal vent; material: mineral | place: Pacific Ocean | collected 2011-06-14/2011-07-23 | depth 1719 m | reverse complement strand
AAAATCTGAGGTAAAATCTGGTAAAATCTGAAATCTGGGGACAGTATACTAATTAGTTAAAAGAGACAGTGATATCAGGATCAAAAGATATTACCCCTCCTCCAACATTCTCAGCGGCAATCTTGTCGTGTGTTTCATCTGTTTCAGGACAAAGCTTGTACTCACCGAACGCACTACGGGCAGGCGCATGAGGAAACCTGTTTGGAATTCTTCATATTCCTTGATGTTGCGGGTGATGACTTTCATGAGGAAATCGCAGTCGCCGCTCATGGAATAATATTCCAATACCTCTGGCCGCTCGCAGATGGCCGCATCAAACTGGTCGAGCATTTCCATCTGGTGTTTTTCCAGCATCACATGGGCGAAAGCAATCAAATGAAATCCGGCCTTTTCACCGTCAAGGATGGCCGCATAATGATCTATGATTCCTTCTTCCTCCAATCGCCGCACCCGCCGCCAGCAAGGCGACGGGGACAAGCCCACCTGTTTGGCCAGATCATGATTGGACAGGCGGCCATTTTCTTGCATGAGTCTTAAAATGTTAAAATCTATCTGATCCAGCTTTACCAAAGAACATTCCTTCTACAAAATACTATTTTCTTGAAATTCTCTTGCTCTTTATTGGCATATATTGGCCGAAATCGCAAGGACATACCCTATAAATTGGTCGTATTATCCATTTAATATATTAAAGAAAGCACCGTCAATAGGGCACCGCAATGAAAACAATCGCATCAAAAACATATCCCGAAGAATTGGACAATTATCAATTGGAGGATCGGTATGACCGAACGTCTGGCCAGATCTTCTTGACGGGAACGCAGGCTTTGGTGCGCATACCCCTGTTGCAGGCGGCAGCGGATAAAAAACTTGGCCTCAATACGGCGGGCTTTATTTCAGGTTATCGTGGTTCGCCGCTAGGCAATTATGACCGCGAACTTTGGCAGGCGGAAAAACAGCTGAAAAGCCATAACATCAAATTCAAGCCCGGCATCAACGAAGAACTGGCCGCCACCGCCGTGCTCGGCAGTCAACAGGTTGAAAGCTCAGGTCATGCGGATTATGACGGCGTGTTTGGCATCTGGTACGGCAAAGGGCCGGGCGTTGACCGGGCCAGTGATGCGTTAAAGCATGGCAACAGTTTTGGCGCCTCCCCCAACGGCGGAGTTCTGGTCATTGCCGGCGATGACCACGGCGCCGTTTCCAGCAGCATGAACCATCAGAGCGAACAGATCATGCAATCATGGATGATGCCGGTTCTGGCCCCGTCCAACCTGCTTGATTACCTGAATTTCGGCCTTTATGCCATTGCCTTAAGCCGTTATAGCGGCTGCTGGTCGGGCTTTATTGCCACAAGCGAAATTCTGGAAAGCGCGGCCACGGTCAATATGGATTTTGTGCAGGATGAATTCATCACGCCGCCCCATGACGGTTATGACAGCGGCGCGCTCCATTACCGCTGGCCTGACCCCTTCCCTCTGGTCGAAGGCCGCCTTGTTGACCATAAATTAAAAGCCGTCCATACCTTCGTCCGCGCCAATCCCATTGATAAATTGATCTGGGATTGCACAAAAGCCTTTTCTCATAAACAAAAATTCCCTCTTGGCATCGTGACTTGCGGCAAGGGTTATCTTGATTTGATGCAGGCCTTTGCCAATGCGGGAATTAGTCAGAAAATGGCGGAGAAGGCCGGGATTTCCATCTATAAAATCGGCCTGACATGGCCTCTGGAGCCCATGGGCATCACAGCCTTTGCCAGCCCGTTTGAAAAAATCATCGTCATCGAGGAAAAACGCAGCTTCGTTGAAAATCAAATACGGGATATTTTCTATAATATGCCGCAGGATCAACGTCCGGTGATCATGGGCAAGACGAATGAAAGCGGGGAACAGATATTAAGCCCCGTTGGTGAGATTTCTCCGGAAGATGTGCTCAAGGCTTTAACGCCGCTGCTTTCTGAAATTGGCCTGGCTGAAATTGGTCTGAAGGGTAATCTCGATCAGATAAATCAGCAAGTAAGCACAAAAATTGACCATATAAAATCTCTTGAAAATAAAGATTTCCGCACGCCTTACTTCTGTTCTGGCTGTCCTCATAGCAGTTCCACCAAACTGCCCGAAGGCAGCCGCGCCATGCTGGGCATTGGCTGTCATTTCATGGCCGGCGGCATGGATCGCAATACAGGCAACCTCACCCAGATGGGCGGCGAAGGGGTTAACTGGATCGGTCAAAGCAATTTCACCCGTGAAAAGCATATCTTTCAAAATCTGGGCGATGGCACCTATTATCATTCCGGCCTGCTCGCCATTCGTCAATCACTCGCCTCCAAGAGCAATATCACCTATAAAATCCTTTATAATGACGCCATTGCCATGACCGGCGGGCAGCCCCTGGAAGGAGTCCTGACCGTCGAGAAAATCAGTCACCAGATCCATGCCGAAGGGGTCAAGGCCATCTATGTGGTGACGGACGAGCCTGATAAATATACACGCCCTGATAAATTTGCCGCAGGCGTCACCATCCATCACCGGGACAAACTTGATGAAATTCAGCTCGAATTGCGGGAAATATCCGGCGTGACGGCCTTGATTTATGATCAGACATGCGCCTCCGAAAAACGCCGCCGCCGCAAGAAGAATGATTTCCCCGACCCGCCCAAACGGGTTTTCATCAATGATCTGGTCTGCGAAGCCTGCGGCGATTGCTCGGTCGCCTCCAACTGTGTATCTATCGTACCAAAAGAAACCGAACTTGGCCGCAAACGGGCCATCGACCAATCAAGCTGCAACAAGGATTATTCCTGCGTCAAGGGCTTTTGCCCGTCCTTTGTCACCATTCACGGCGGCAGCGTCAAAAAAGGCAGCCGCATAAATCCAGAAGAATTAATCAGTCAAATCCCCCTGCCCGTACCAGCCCAGATCAACGGCGGTTATGACATCATGATCACCGGAATTGGCGGCACCGGCATCGTCACCATCGGCCAGATCATGGTGATGGCGGCCCATTTGGAAGGCAAAGGGGCCAGCGTTCTGGATTTCACAGGATTTGCCCAAAAAGGTGGCTCCGTCATCAGTTATTTACGGCTATCGGAAAGGGCCAAAGATTTAAAAGCGGTACGTATTGGCACAGGGGCCGCCGATCTTTTGCTGGGCTGCGATATGGTGGTTGCCGGCTCCAGAGAATCATTACGCACATTGGCCAAGGGGAAAACATCGGTCATCATGAACACCCAGAAGAATCAGACCGCCCAATTCGTGCTGAACCGGGATTCGGACATTCATGATGATCTGATCAGCCAGAATATCAGCAGCATTGTCGGGGAAAATGCGCTGAATAAAATTAATGCCGCCAAGATGGCGACAGCCCTTATGGGCGACAGCATTGCCAGCAATATGTTTCTGTTCGGTTATGCTTGGCAAAAGGGTAAGATTCCCTTGTCACTGGCCGCGATCTTTCGCGCCATTGAACTGAATGCTGCCGCCGTGGATAGCAACAAGCAAAGCTTTAGCTGGGGACGGATTGCCGCCGCTGATATGGCGCTGATTGAACAATCCCTGCCCCATCCGCTTAAAAATGAGGCACCTTTGACCGCCCTGGCCGACATCATGAATTACCGCGCGGATTACCTGAAAGACTATCAGGATCAGGCCCTCGCCGATCGTTATCTTGCAGCAGTCAATAAAATTCATGATCTGGAGAAGGCGCGCGCTATTCCCAGCGATGATTTGTCAAAGGCTGTGGCCCGGAATTACTTCAAGCTTTTAGCGATCAAAGATGAATATGAAGTAGCCCGGCTCTATACCAACGGCGCGTTTGAGCGAAAAATAAACCAGCAGTTTGAGGGCGATTTTAAAATCCATTTCCATATGGCCCCGCCGCTTCTGGCACGTAAAGATAATAAGGGACACTTAAGAAAAATGGAATTTGGCGGCTGGATGTTCACCATGCTCAAAATAATCGCAAAATTACGCGGGTTTCGCGGCAGCATTTTTGATATTTTTGGCAAAAGTGCCGAGCGCCGGATGGAACGGCACTTAATTTGTGATTATGAAAATCTGCTTGATGAGTTTGGCAGAAGCCTGTCCAAAGAAAATTTTTCTGCCGCTGTTGCACTTGCCGAAATCCCTTCTGAAATAAGAGGTTTCGGCCATATCAAAAAGAAATCCGTTGAAATTTCAAGAAAAAATACCCAACGCCTATTGCAAGACTATCATTCAGGCGATAAGCCTATAACAGTACCGAAATAATTAATAATGGTCAAAAGGACGAAAAAATGCCCCCCATAAAACCGCGCAATGGCATATTGAATATCATCCCCTATAAGGCCGGGGATGCCAAAATCGAAGGTTTCGACAGGGTGATTAAACTGGCGTCCAATGAAAGCCCTATGGGGCCAAGCCCCAAGGCCGTAACCGCCGCGAAAAAAGCGATTGATTCGGGGCTGCAACTTTATCCGGATCCCTCTTGTTCTGCCCTTCGCGCCGCCATTGGACAGGCTCATGGGCTGAACCCGGAACAGATCATCTGTTCCAATGGCTCTGAGGAATTGCTTCATCTTTTGGCCAAGGCCTATGCAACGGACGACGATGAAATTATCTATTGCCAATATGGCTTCATCGCCTATCCCATCACCATCCATGCGGTCGGCGCGACGCCCGTCATGGTTCAGGAAAAAGATTACACCGCCAATGTGGACGCTATTTTAGCCGCCGTCACGGCGAAGACAAAAATTGTTAATCTGGCCAATCCCAACAATCCGACCGGCACGTATCTTGCCAAGTCCGAAGTCCTGAGGCTTCGGGATGGGTTGCGCGATGATATTATACTGGTGCTGGATGCGGCCTATGCGGAATATGTTGATCAAGCAGATTATGACGCCGGTTTGGATCTGGTGGATAATGACTTGGAAAATACCATCGTCACCCGTACCTTTTCCAAAATTTATGGTCTGGCGGGGGCGCGTGTCGGCTGGGCTTATGGCCCGGCGTCTATTCTGGATATTCTCAACCGGATCAGGGGCACTTTTAATGTGACCGCCGCTTCTCAGGCCGCAGCCACAGCGGCCGTTCAGGATCGTGATCACATGGCCAAGGCAAAGGCCCATAATTTAAAATGGGTGTCAAAAATGTCTCGCGCATTGGAAAATATCGGGCTGACCGTAACGCCAAGTCAGGGCAATTTTATTTTGGTCCATTTTCCGGGCGGGGCAGAACAATCTGTTGCCACCGATAAATTTTTGCGCACCAAAGGCATTATCGTCCGGCCTGTGGGCAATTATGATCTGGCCGGGGCGCTGCGCATTACCATTGGCACCAGTGCTGAGAACGAAGCCCTGCTTGCAACAATGGCTGAATTTTTCACTTAGGCGCGATGTCTGTCATGTTCAAAAGCCTGTCACAAAGACAAAAATTGTGCCGTGGTATATTTAACCCGCCGCAGGGTGAAACTTGAATTGGAAGAGGCCACCAGAGGGTGGCTGAGCAAATGGCGGGACAGGAAAACCTCGTAATCTTCAACCGATGGCACTTGCACCACCAGCATATAATCATAATTTCCCACCACCGCATAACATTCCATAACCTCCCGGCGAGACGCAATGAAACCCTCGAACTCTACCCGCGTATCCTCTCCGTGCCGCACCAGCCGCAAGCTGATCAAGGCGCAGACCTGCATGCCAATTTTTTTAGGGTCGAGCAAAGCGACCTGACCCTTGATGACCCCGACCTCTTCAAGGTTTTTGATGCGCCGCCAAACGGATGTTGTGGATACACCGGTTTGCGCCGCAATATCCTGATGGGTTAGCGCGGCATCCTTTTGAATAAGATTTAGAATTTTCTTATCCGCGACATCAAGAGAAACAATCATTTCATTTTTTCCTTATTTATGGTTTTAAAATCCATTATTAGTCCAGATAAGCTAAAAATAAAAACAATATTCCCGGAATTTAGGTGTAAAATGCGCTCTTTCATATCTTAAACAACTTACGCCGAAGAAACGAGGAGAAACGAAATGGTTAAATATGCGCCCGAAGATAATCCCCCTGAGGAGAACCCAATGGGTCTGGATGGTTTCGAATTTATTGAATATGCCTCGCCCAATCCAGAAGAATTGCGCAGCCTGTTCCGCAAGCTTGGTTTCAAAGCTGTGGCCCGTCATCGGTCCAAGAATGTAACCCTTTACCGGCAGGGAGATGTGAATTTCCTGATCAATGCAGAGCCCGACAGCTTTGCCCAGCGCTATGCCTTTGCCCATGGCCCCAGTATTTGTTCTATGGCATTTCGCGTGAAGGATGCAAAAGTGGCTTACAAACATGCCATCGCCAATGGCGGTCAGGCAGTACCAAGTGATGCCGGCCCCATGGAGCTTAACATTCCGGCCATCGAAGGCATTGGCGGCAGCCGGTTATATTTGGTTGACCGTTACGGCAGCCAGACGATTTATGACGTTGACTTTGTGCCCTTTACCGACCCCGCAGACGCAGAGGTTCAGGATTGTGGTTTGCTGATGATTGATCACCTAACCCATAACGTTTATCAGGGCCGCATGTCTTATTGGGCGGAATTTTACGAAAATATCTTCAACTTCCGTGAACTGAAATATTTCGATATTGATGGCGTCAAAACAGGTCTGACCAGCAAAGCCATGACCAGCCCTTGCGGAAAAATTCACATTCCGCTTAATGAATCCAAAGACGGCAAGTCACAAATCGTTGAATATCTGGTGGAATATCGCGGCGAAGGCATCCAGCATGTGGCCTTTGGCACCAAGGACATCTATAAAACCGTCGATCAGCTTCGGGCCAATGACGTTGTTCTTCAGGACACCATTGATACCTATTTTGACTTGATTGACAGCCGTATTGATCAACATGATGAAAATGTCGAAGAACTACGTAAACGGCGCATCCTGATTGATGGCTCTAAAAAAGAGGGTATCTTGTTGCAAATCTTCACCGATACCGTTATCGGCCCGATTTTCTATGAAATTATCCAGCGCAAAGGCAATAACGGCTTTGGCGAGGGTAACTTCAAAGCCCTATTTGAATCCATAGAGCTGGATCAAATGCGCAGGGGTGTGATCTAGAGCAATATCAGACCTGCTGACATAAAAATACCCCGGCGTTAAAGCCGGGGCCAATAGAACTCAGTTGGGAAGATATCAGGGGTTCATTCCTGAAGAAATTAGGGTCAGGAATAAATTAAAGATTTAACCGTCAGCATTCTGCATAAGGGCTGCATATTGGGAAAATTCCATTTCATGCTGAGATGCTGACCCTATGGTCAATCCCATGACAATGATGACCGCAACAATGGCCATATTCATCAGAACTTCTTTACTTTCAATTTTTACAAAAGCTTTGCGCCCGAAAATTTTGCGGCTAGAAAACCTGCTGCTGTTGTTTTTCTGTGCATTGGTCACGAGGCCTAAAAAGCTGTTGGCGTCCATATCGTTGGTTAAAATGCTGTTCATAACTATTCTCCTAAATTGGGTTTTAAAATTTTTAATACTGTATTTCTCTGCAATTTTTGCGCTGTTAATCTGTTTTAGCGACTTGGTGTACTATGTTGATAGTACACTATCTCGATATAAGTCAACAATAAAAATGCATAAATTTAAAATCTATTAAAAACAACAAGTTACAATCATGTCTCGCGACAGAGAAAGCCGCGCAATATATTCTACATCACGAAAACTCCTGTTTGAGGGCGATTCTGAATTGATAAATCGTCACGCGGCCTGATACCATAATGCCCTGAAAGACAATAAATGCTTTCGTTTTGAAAGTATTTATATTAAATTACCATAAGAACCACATATCCCTGCTGGTTATAGGATGACTATATTTCGGCAGGAGATTTTTTTTCAAGCAGAGCGGATGTAAGCATAATGAGACAAATGAATGCCAGTATCGCCATAGTAGAAGGCTTGATAAATAATGATGTCGATACGGTCTTCGGCCTTCCCGGCGCGCAGATGTATGATCTTTTTGACGCGCTCTATGAAAAAAGCGACGATATTCGCGTCATTGGCGCGCGCCATGAACAGGGATTGGCCTATATGGCTTATGGCTATGCAAAATCCACCGGTAAGCTTGGGGTATTTTCGCCGGTGCCGGGGCCGGGCGTTCTGAATACAACGGCGGCTTTATGTACAGCATACGGCACCTGCACGCCCGTTTTATGCCTGACAGGAGAAGTGCCGACCAGTTTCAAGGGGTTTGGCCGCGGCCACCTCCATGAATTGCCGGATCAGCTTTCAATCCTAAAAGGCTTAACGAAATGGGCCGTCCATGTGGATAATCCTGCCCAAACGCCCGACTTATTGAATGAAGCAATCAGTGAAGCCACATCAGGCCGCCGGGGGCCTGTTTCCTTGCAGCTCTGCTGGGATGATTTTGGACGACCAACCAAGATGACGCCCTTACCTGCTGCCCCTGTTATCCCGCCGCCTGTCGTGAATGCTGATGAAATAGACCGCGCCGTAAAGCTCTTAAAAGAAGCCAAGGCCCCAATGATTTTTGTGGGCGGCGGCGCGCAGCATGCCAGCGATGAGGTTAAGGCATTGGCCGATCGCCTTCAGGCCCCTGTTGTTGGCTTTCGCAGCGGGCGCGGCATTGTCGGCGATGATCAGGAGATGGGCCTCAATATAGCCGCCGCCTATAAATTATGGCCCGAAACAGATGTTATCATTGGCATTGGAAGCCGCCTTGAAATTCCCTACATGCGCTGGGGAAGCTTTATGGAATATAAGCGCAGCCTGCCGGGCAAGAAATTATTGCGGCTGGATATAGATGCTCTCGAAATGGATCGGCTGGATAATGACGTTGCCCTTCTTGCCGATGCCAAAGACGGCGCCTTTGCTTTGGTCCATGCCCTGACCCGCGCCTCTGTTTCCGGGTCAGGACGACGCGAAAAAATTGCCGCCGCAAAGGCCGCGTCCCATCGTGAGGTTCAAGAGATACAACCGCAATTGGATTACTTAAAAGTCATTCGGGATATTTTACCGCGCGACGGTTTTCTTGTGGATGAGGTCTGCCAGACAGGATTTGCCGCCGCCTACGGCTTTCCCGTTTACGCGCCGCGAACTTTTGTCAGCTGCGGCTACCAAGGGAACCTTGGTTTTGGTTTCCCAACAGCGTTAGGGGTAAAAGTCGCCAACCCGGACAAGGCTGTTATCTCCATCACTGGAGACGGCGGCTTTATGTTCTGCGCTTCGGAATTGGCCACGGCCGTTCAGTATAATATCCCCGTGGTAACCATCATCTTCAACAATTCGTCTTACGGTAATGTCCGGCGCGACCAGCAGCGTCAATACGACGGGCACTTAATCGGATCGGATCTGAATAATCCGGATTTTGTCAAGCTGGCGGAAAGTTTCGGTGTCACCGCATATCGCACAAATAGCCCGCAACAACTGAAACCTGTTCTGGAAAAGGCTATCGCCCTTAATGAACCTGTGCTTATCGAAGTCATGCAGGACAGAGGCGCAGAAGTATCACCCTGGAAGTTTTTAATCAAATAAGGCTATATGCTTACGAACAAAATACCTCATAAATAACTTTTTCTTAAATAAATATACTGTAAAGATACTCACAAGCGCAGAACACACGGAAAAATTTATAAAAAATCACATGAGGAACCCATGATAAGAAGCCTGTATGATTGGACACTGGACAAAGCAGAACATCCAAAGGCCTTGTGGATTTTGGCAATTCTATCCTTCACCGAAAGTTCATTTTTTCCCATTCCGCCGGATATTTTGCTGATTCCCATGGTTCTCGCGGCGCAGGCGCGGGCATGGCGCATTGCGTTCGTCTGTTCCATCGCGTCGGTTTTGGGCGGCATATTCGGGTATTTCATCGGCTATGCCCTGTTTGATGTTATTGGGCAGCCGATTATTGATTTTTACCACATGCAGGATAAATTTTTGTGGTTTCAGGCAAAATACAATGAATGGGGCGCATGGATCGTCAGCATAGCGGGATTTTCGCCAGTCCCTTACAAAGTTGTGACCATCGCCAGCGGCATGACAGAGATGTCGCTCACCACCTTCATCATCGCCAGCGCCCTGTCCCGTTCCGCGCGTTTTTTCCTTGTGGCGTTTCTGCTCTGGAAGTTTGGTGTCCCGATCCGCAATTTCATCGAAAAAAGACTGGGACTATTGGCGGCAATTTTCTGCATATTATTACTTGGCAGCTTCGTTGCGTTAAAGTATATTTAGGGTCAGAAAGCAGGAATGGAAACAATGCCCAATAATAGAAACCCATTAGCGCAGCTGATATGCTATTTCTGGTACAATCCATTGATGTTGGCTTTTGTCATGTCTGCCTCACTTTTGGCCGGGGCATATGGCTTTCAATATATTGGGGGGCTGGCCCCTTGTGATCTTTGCTGGACACAGCGTTATGCCCATATGGTCATCCTTGGTTTGTCCGGAGCTGGTTTGCTGCTGAAAAAATATGACCGCCCACTGCAAAATCTTTATGCTTGGGCGGTGATCATCGCGCTTGATGTCAGCATTGCCGTCAGCGGCTATCATGCGGGGATCGAACAAAAATGGTGGGCGGGCCCGACGACCTGTACCGCCGGCGGCATTAACGCCAGCGCAGATATGGAATCCCTGTTCGACAGCATGATGGAAAGCAACCTCGTGTTATGTGACGAAATTCCCTGGGAAATGTTTGGCATATCCATGGCGGGGTATAATTTTCTGATTTCCTTCATCGTGGCCCAATTTGTCACTTTCGCCGTGGTCTTTAGCCTAAGGAAAAAACATGTCCGCACGAGCTGATCAAAAACGCGCAAAGCCAACGGCTTTGAACAAAAAACAAATGGTAGACCGCTTGCTTCGGGTTGATCATGCCGGGGAATATGGCGCCGTACGAATTTATCAGGGCCAGTTGGCTGTCTTTGGGGATAAACATCCCCTGAGCGACACCATCAAACATATGAAAAGTCAGGAGGACGTCCATCTGGAACGTTTTAATGAATTAATCCGTCAGCGCGGGGCGCGCCCCACATTATTGACGCCTTTATGGCATGCGGCGGGATTTGCCCTTGGCGCAGGCACGGCCCTGCTGGGGGAAAAAGCCGCCATGGTTTGCACAGAGGCGGTCGAAACCGTCATTGACGAACATTATGCCGCCCAGATTGAAGCCTTGATTGAAGAATGGGGCGAAGACGAACAGGACTTGGCAGAGGAGCTTGAGAAATTTCGCCTGGAAGAGATTGAACATCGGGATATCGCTGTTGAAAACGGGGCGCATCAGGCCCCGGGCTACAGCCTGTTATCCGGGCTCATCCAGTTTGGCTGCAAGACCGTCATCAAGATCGCTGAACGTGTCTGATCACATATCAAGTTCACTATCCCAATAGAGAAAATCGCGCCAGCTATCATGCAGATAATTTGGCGGATAAGATCGTCCAATATTCTGCAAATCATATAAAGTAGGCCGATAAGGTTTTGTGCGCAGGCTCATATGGGCCTCTTGCGGTGTGCGCCCGCCTTTTTTAAGGTTACAGGCCGGGCAGGCCGCCGTGATATTCTGCCAGCTGGTCCTGCCGCCAAGCCGCCTTGGAATGACATGATCAAAGGTCAATTCCCGGCCATTCCCCGCCATGAAACCACAATATTGACAGGTAAAGCGATCACGCAAAAACAAGTTAAACCGGGTAAAACTGGGGTGAGCCCCGGGAGAGATATATTCTTTCAATGATATGACGCTTGGCAGCCTGATTTGTGATGTCGTGGAATGAACCACTCTGTCATATTCCTCAACCACAATCACCCGATCAAGATAGACCGCTTTGATCACATCCTGCCATGGCCAGAGCGATAAGGGAAAATAGCTGAGCGGTTTAAAGTCCGCATTCAACACCAAAGCCGGGCAGGCATCCAGTGATCTATTTTTAACATCCGCGTCATGAGACAAGGGCAATTCATTCTCCTGTATTGTCTCTCCTTCTCGCAGCATAACATCTTTGGGGTTAATTCTATATAATTTATATTTTTTCAACTTCACCTTGACCAACCTCTTCTCAAATTTAACAATGAGCTTTATGGAATATCAAACGCCCATCATCACCCGCTTTGCGCCCAGCCCCACCGGTCATCTGCATCTGGGTCATGCCTACTCTGCAAAACTGGCCTTTGATTTCGCCATAAAGCATGCCGGCCAATTCCTGTTGCGCATCGAGGATATTGATCAGGGTCGATGCAGAGTGGATTTTGAGACTGCCATATATGAGGACCTGAAATGGATCGGCCTAATATGGGAGACGCCCGTACGGCGGCAATCCGACCATATGAACGATTACCGACAGGCTCTGAATATTCTGGGCAAGCAGGAATTGTTGTTTCCATGTTTTTGCACCCGCAAAGACATCCGCCAGGAGATTAAAGAAAGTGGCCGCGCGCCCCATGACTTACATACAGAAGGGCCGCTTTACCCCGGAATTTGCCGGAATTTAACGGCAGCGGAGCGGCAAAATCATATGGAGGCTGGCCGGCCATATGCCCTGCGCCTTGATATGGCAAAAGCTCTTGGTCTGGCAAAAGATACCGCTCTTGCATGGACTGATCTGGAGGCTGGTGAGCAAATCACCGGCTCAGAGACATTACGGGACATAATCGGAGATGTGGTCCTTGCCCGTAAAGATATTCCCACCAGCTATCATCTGTCGGTGGTGGTTGACGATCATCTGCAAAAAATCAGCCATATCATTCGCGGCAAAGATCTTTTTACCGCAACCCACCTGCATCGCTTGCTGCAATTTATATTGGGCTATAAAACCCCGATATATCTGCATCATGACCTTCTGACCGATGAAAATGGCCGGCGCTATGCCAAAAGAGACAACAGCAAAAGCCTGAAATTTATGCGGGAAAACGGCGAAGAAATCTGCCTTTAGGATCGGCAGCCGTTAAATTTCTCTATAATCGGTCAATGAGCATCTTGATGAAAAGGCCAAAAGCGATTGTAATAGAAAAACTGGTCATCGTACCGATAAGAATATATTCGTTGATTTTCCTGTGGTTAATCTCTTTGCTGTCCCCAAAACGAAGTATGGATTTGGCGGCGAGTAAAAAACCGATTGCGGTGAATTGTCCCGCGATAATGAAGGTCAAGATCAGAAAACGTTCTATTTGACCGATTATCCTGCCCGCATTGGAAAGCGACCCCATTCCCGTAACTTCGGCCGCCCATCTCTGGCAAATAAAACTTATGATAATTGAAAATGGCCAAATCACGATGAAATAAGCGACGATGGTCAGGAGAGTTTTTTCATTTAAGGCTAATTCTGCCATGTGGCCCAATAGAATCCATTGATCTGAGACCATAATCCAGATGAAAAAAATCACCAGCAGGTGAGCCAATTGATCAATGACAAACCATATTATATCTGTTTTGTTTAAATAAGACTTTATAAGATCAATCAGGAAATGTGTTGTTCCGATAATCAAGGCAAAACCAAGCAATTGCCATGATGACGGCATCATAAACCCTAAAACGACAAGGGTTAAAAAGCTATGTATAATAAAATGGATATAAAGTCGTTTGGATTTCCAGTGTTTCGCATAACGTTCATCTATCCAATCGGATTTTTGTAAAATAAAGTCCCCCATCAGGTGAGCTAATACCAGCAGCAATAGAAGCGGGATTTCAGTTATGGTCATTATCTATTTCCCATTTGATATATTCTGTTACATGGTGAATATATGCCGTGATTAAATCCAGTTTTGCCGTCGCAATACGGCTGTTGATCGTGGGCTGACTTTTGTTTAACCGCTTGGCCAGAAGACTTTGGGATTCATTATAAACAAGGTTATAATAGGCCGTTTCTGCAGAATATCGGGACCAGCGGCTAATAATATCATCGGCAAAACGGGTATTAAGAGACAGAATTTTTTCTGTTTGCAGCCATGGCGACTTTATCAGCAACCGGTTTTTATTATGGTTCAGATCATCACTGGCTTTGCCGGACAAATGAAAGGCCGGACCGTCTGAATCTGTAATGCCCGCGCCCCAATAACTAATACTGCCAAGGCCAATAGCAATACGCGCATCCCATCGTTCCTTTTTCTGTGGTGAACATGATATAAGCTTTGAACGGATGATGATAGCCGCAATCGCCGCGTCAGAGGCAGAGGGGATAACGACCTGAAAGCTGTCTCCTCTGTATAAAATATAGTCAGCCTGATATTTTTCCTTCACAATATCAAGAGCTTCGGTAAGCGTTTTTATGAGCTCTTTCTTTGAAACAACCTGACGTGATTTCACAATATCGCCGGTCAATACAGCATATATGGCCATCATTCCTCCTGTGAACAAGAAAAATATAGCCTAAAATATCTATAATGTCAAATTATAGTTAAAAACATCTATAATTTAAAATTATAGATCAATATGCCTATGATTATCCGCAAACCTTAGGGTCGGTTCTTAATAAGGATAGCTGTTATGGCGGCGGCCGATGATGGCGGTGATGTCTTCCATGATATGGGTCATTTGATAATCTTTCGGGGTATAGATGCGCGCCACGCCCATATCCAACAAGGTCTGTTCGTCTTCTTTTGGAATGATGCCGCCGACAACCACAGGAACCGCGCCGAGGCCGGCTTTTTCCATCAGGGCCATCACCTCTTTCACCAGCGGAATATGTGAACCAGACAGAATCGACAGGCCCACCCCATGCACTTTATGCTCAAGGGCAGAGGACACAATCTCATCCGGGGTTAGTCGTATCCCGTCATAAAAAACCTTCATGCCTGCTGCCGCCGCACGAACGGCGATCTGCTCTGCACCGTTAGAATGGCCGTCAAGGCCGGGCTTGCCCACCAGAAAGCGTATATCAGCGCCCAATATTTTTGAAACCTGTTTCACTTTTTGGCGAATCTCTGCAAATTTTTCCTCATCCCCGGACTGGCTTCCCACACCTGTCGGCGCGCGATATTCACCGAAAACATCTCGCAAAGCCTGCCCCCATTCACCCGTGGTGACCCCCGCTTTGGCGGCGGCAATACTGGGTTCCATAATATTCTGCCCTGATACAGCCGCCGCTTTTAAATCCGCAATGGCCCGGCGTACCGCATCATCATCCCGTTCTGCACGCCAATGCGCCAGCCGCGCGATCTGCTCCGCTTCGGCCTTGGGATCGACGGTCATGATACCGCCGTCACCATCAGCCATGAGCGGAGACGGCGCGGTTTCGGTAAATTTATTGACCCCGATCACAGTCTGTGCGCCGCTTTCGATAGCTTGAATGCGCTGACTATTGGACGTGACCAGCAGATTCTTCATATAGGCACTTTCCACAGCGGCGATGGCCCCGCCCATTTCCTCGATACGGGCAAGCTCTGCGCGCGTTTCAGCCTTTAAAGAGCTGACCTTTTCATCCATCACGATAGAACCATCAAACAAATCGTCATATTCCAGCAAATCGGTTTCCATGGCCATAATCTGTTGCAGCCTCAGCGACCATTGCTGATCCCACGGGCGCGGCAGGCCTAGGGCTTCGTTCCATGCGGGTAATTGCACGGCGCGGGCGCGGGCTTTTTTACTGAGGACAACCGCCAGCATTTCAATCATAATACGGTAAACATTATTTTCCGGCTGCTGTTCCGTAAGGCCCAATGAATTTACCTGTACGCCATAGCGAAACCGGCGATATTTTGGGTCTTCGACGCCGTATCTCTCTCGCGTGATTTCATCCCACAAATCCACAAAGGCGCGCATTTTGGCAATTTCCGTGACAAAGCGCAGCCCCGCGTTAACAAAAAAGCTGATCCGGCCCACAACGGCCGGAAAATCTTCCGCGCTCACCTGACCGCCCGCCTTAAGGGCATCCAGCACCGCGATAGAGGTTGCCAACGCAAAAGCCAATTCCTGAGTTGGCGTCGCCCCCGCTTCCTGCAGATGATAACTGCAAACATTGGTCGGATTCCAGCGCGGTATCTCTTTATAAGTAAAGCTGATCACATCGGTAATCAGCCGCATGCTTGGCTCTGGCGGAAAAATATAAGTACCCCGGCTTAAATATTCCTTGATAATATCATTCTGTACCGTACCCGATAAAGCCGCGCGAGCCGCCCCCTGTGCCTCTGCCGCCGCGACATAAAGCGCCAGCAACCACGGTGCCGGCGCATTGATGGTCATAGAGGTATTCATCTGCTCCAGCGGAATATTCTCAAACAAGGTCTGCATGTCGCCCAAATGGCATATGGGTACGCCAACCTTTCCCACTTCCCCTCTTGCTAATATATGATCGCTGTCATATCCTGTCTGGGTGGGAAGGTCGAATGCGACCGAAAGTCCCGTTTGGCCTTTTTTAAGGTTAGTGCGGTAAAGTGCATTAGACGCGGCCGCCGAAGAATGGCCGGAATAGGTGCGAAAAAGCCACGGCCTATCTTTTGAAGGCCTGTTTTTTTCGGGTTCTTTTTGAGACATGATATTCGCTCCTGCAACATAACGCTTTAAACCACAATAGTCTTAGCATCTAGTATTAAGTTAATTGTAACCAGAAAAATAAAATATAATTACCCTCTAGACCTTTTATAAGAAATAATATAATTATTGTTGCGGCGCAACATAATATTGGCGCGGCCCAGTAGAAAATAGTTTAAGAATATATTTCTAGTTCATTTAACGGTACGGCTTAAATCACAATATGTTGTAATATTAACATACACTATAAGTTTTAGGGAAATCGAGAATTAACATGACAGAAACAATTGATAATCAACAGACAGAACTAAATTCACTCGAAGGTAATTTTGAAATCAAGGATTTATATGACATGGGCGAAATTCCGCCCCTTGGTCATGTCCCTAAAAAAATGCATGCCTGGGCCATTCGCCGGGATCGTCAGGGGCCACCCGAAGAATCCATGCTGCAGGAAATTGTCGATGTTCCCGAAATTGAATCTGACGAAGTTCTCATTTTAGTCATGGCCGCCGGCGTGAATTATAACGGCATTTGGACGGGCCTGGGCGTTCCCATATCCATGTTTGACGTTCACGGCGCAGATTATCATATTCCGGGGTCCGATGCCTCGGGCATTGTTTATAAAGTAGGCCGGCGCGTGAAACGCTTTAAGGTTGGTGATGAAGTTATCGTCCATTGCAATCAGGACGACGGCGATGACGAAGAATGTAACGGCGGCGATCCCATGAACAGCCCCTCTCAGAAAATATGGGGTTATGAAACACCGAACGGCTCATTCGCCCAATTTACAAATATACAGGCCCGTCAGCTCATGCATCGGCCAAAACATCTGACATGGGAAGAGAGCGCCTGTTATACGCTAACGCTCGCCACCGCTTACCGGATGTTATTTGGCCATCGTCCCCATATATTGCGGCCCGGTCATAATGTCCTTGTCTGGGGCGCATCGGGCGGACTTGGCTCCATGGCCGTTCAATTGATTGCAGCGGCAGGGGCCCATGCCATTGGCGTGATTTCTGATGAGAGCAAGCGGGATTTTGTCATGTCGCTTGGGGCCAAGGGGGTTATCAACCGCAATGATTTTGACTGTTGGGGGCAACTGCCGCCGGTGAGTGATACGAAAGTTTATTCGGCTTACAATAAAAAAGCCCGTGAATTCGGCAAGGCGATCTGGAATATTACCGGCAAGGGCAATGATGTGGATTTTGTCTTTGAGCATCCCGGCGAAGCCACCTTCCCGGTATCCTGTTTTGTGGTCAAGCGCGGCGGCATGGTGGTTTTCTGCGCCGGAACCACGGGCTTTAACCTGACCTTTGATGCCCGTTTTGTCTGGATGCGCCAGAAACGAATTCAGGGCAGTCATTTTGCCAACCTGAAACAGGCTTCTCTTGCCAATGATCTGGTGATTGAGCGACGCGTTGATCCTTGCATGTCAGAGGTTTTTTCATGGGAGGATATCCCAAAGTCCCATACTAAAATGTGGAAAAACCAGCATAAGCCCGGCAATATGGCCGTTCTGGTGAGTGCAAAACGGCCCGGCCTTCGCACGTTCGAAGATTGTGTCGAAGCCGGAAATAACGCTGGAAACACCTGATGAGCAGCCTTTTATTTCAAAATTGCACCGCCGCTGTGGACGCGGCGGGCATTTATGCAGATGCCGCGCGGGATAGCCTTAAAAAGCACCTGATGAAGGACGGCAAGCTTGACCGCCGGCTCATGGAAAAACATCAATATGCCTGCCATGGCTTTCCTGGCTCTCCACCTATGTCGAGGCCTTGCGGCAGACATTGAACTGGGCAGTGGCCCTTGAGTCTGAAGGCAAATTTACCGCGCTTGAAGAATTGATTGTACGCATCGGGTTTGGCGAGTATCTGTCGCAAATTATGGGCGGCATTCCCATGAGTCAGGGCGAGATCATCCGCCCGGCAGATATGTGGGTCGGCGATGATGATGTTCTGGCCTTCCATACGCCAGAAGTGACCCAACTGATCAATGAGGGTAATAAACCGGGCAATCGTGAAAAACTGGCCCGCCTGATTGAGCATAGCCTTGATACGGGGGCTTTTGGCAATCTGGGACTGGACGACATGTATGACATGATCCGGGAGCAGTTCCGGCGATTTGCCAACGAAGAAGTCAGCCCCCATGCCCATGAGTGGCATTTAAATGATGACTATATCCCCATGGATATCATTGATAAAATGAGCGAGATGGGCGTCTTTGGCTTGACCATCCCGGAAGAATATGGTGGCTCGGGCCTTGGAAAAACCAGCATGTGCATCGTATCCGAAGAACTCGCGCGCGGCTATATCGGTGTTGGCTCGCTCGGCACGCGATCCGAGATTGCTGCCGAACTTATCATGGGCGGCGGGACGCAGGCGCAGAAAAAACAATGGCTGCCAAAAATCGCCATGGGCGAAACTCTGCCCACGGCGGTTTTTACCGAACCTAATGTTGGTTCCGATCTTGGTTCTCTTAAAACCCGCGCCATAAAAGACGGCGATAAATACCGCATCACAGGCAATAAAACATGGATCACCCATGCGGCGCGCGCCGACGTCATGACGCTGCTCGTGCGCACCAATCCGGATCAGCCGGGCTATAAAGGCCTCAGCATGTTTCTGGCCGAAAAACAGCGCGGGACAGAGGATAACCCCTTCCCCACGGACGGCATGACCGGCGGCGAGATCGAAGTTCTGGGCTACCGGGGCATGAAAGAATTTGAGCTGGGCTTCGATAATTTTGAGGTCAAGGCGGAAAATCTTCTGGGCGGCGAAGAAGGCAATGGTTTCAAGCAATTGATGACCACCTTTGAAAGCGCCCGTATTCAAACCGCCGCCCGCGCCTTGGGGGTCGCCCAGAATGCCATGGAGCTGGGCCTAAGATATGCCATAGAACGGGTGCAATTTGGCCAGCCCATATTTAATTTCCCCCGCGTTCACGGCAAAATAGCTCTCGCCGCTGTGGAAATTATGATGACCCGCCAATTAACCTATTTTGCGGCCCGCCAGAAAGACGAGGACAAACGCTGCGACCTTGAAGCCGGTATGGCAAAATTGCTCGGCGCGCGCGTGGCATGGAGCACGGCGGATAATGCCCTGCAAATCCACGGCGGCAATGGTTATGCCCTGGAATATCAAATCAGCCGCGTTCTTTGCGACGCCAGAATTTTAAATATTTTCGAGGGCGCCGCAGAAATTCAGGCGGATGTTATTGCCCGACGACTTTTGTCGTCGAATTAAATGATGGCGACTTTTGCCTAATTTTTTTGCAAAAAAACAAAATAATATTTTGCAATTACGATTATAAAAGTATAATTTGCTGATATTAATGTTATCCCCGTCAGAACTCATGTTCTGACAACTAACTTGGCCGCCAATATTTTACAATATTGCGCGGCCATTTTTTTAGTTTTCATTTTAGTTCTTGGGGCCTAATTGCCGCCAGAGATAGGTATATTCCAGCGCGCGCATGCTGGCTTCCTGATCGTAATTGGCGTTGCCTTTATGGCCGCCTTCGATATTTTCATAATAATAGAATTCATGGCCCTGAGCCGCCATTTTTGCGGCCATTTTTCGGGCATGGGCCGGATGAACCCGATCATCTTTGGTCGAGGTAAAGAAATAGACCTTGGGATATTTTGCCGCCTTGCTTAAATTCTGCAGCGGCGAATATTTCTTGATATATTCCCAGTCGTCCGTATCCGGATTACCATATTCCGCCATCCAACTGGCTCCGGCCAGCAATTTATTATAGCGTTTCATATCAAGTAACGGCACGCCGCAAATGATGGCATTAAAAAGATCCGGCCTCTGGGTGAAACTGACCCCCATAAGAAGCCCGCCGTTGCTGCGCCCGTCCGCGCCGTAATGTGCCGGCGAACTGAGGCCGCTATTCTGCACATCTTCGGCGACGGCAAAAAAATCATCAAAAGCGCGCTGGCGATTTTCATGAAGCGCGGCCTGATGCCAGCGCGGGCCATATTCCCCACCGCCGCGAATATTGGCAATGACATAAGCCCCGCCCTTTTCCATCCACAGCTTTCCCCGAAGCGCGTTATAACGGGGCAAAATAGAAATCTCGAACCCGCCATAACCATATTGCAGAACCGGCGTTTTCCTGTCCAGCTTCGTGCCTTTTTTATAGACGATAAAATAAGGAATTTTAGTGCCGTCCTTGCTGGTGGCAAAGCGTTTATCGACAATCAGAGCAGAAGTATCAAAGCGGTGCGGCAAAGATTGTAATTTTATTTCCGTACCCGTCTCAAAATTCACAAAATACAGACTGCTGGGGCTGAGCAAGCCG